>ENA-UADN01000523-UADN01000523.1-human-gut-metagenome-genome-assembly--contig:-NODE-523-length-10058-cov-4.657703_pt1 | contig 10058 bp, 8 predicted proteins | sample MGYA00244223_ERZ654247 | MGnify/ENA primary metagenome ERZ654247 (study PRJEB26926, sample SAMN06165039) | human gut metagenome | biome: ENVO:00009003; feature: ENVO:2100002; material: ENVO:00002003... | reverse complement strand
CGAGATGTAGCTCCGTCTCGTGGGCTCGGAGATGTGTATAAGAGACAGGTACTCATCTGTTCTCTTCCGACGGGCATCCTCTTTCTTGTTCTGCAGAAAAGTTTTGCAAACGGAATTGTGGGGGCTGTCAAAGGATAAGACGACATGCCAGATACCGTGGGTTTTCAGGATTTCAGTGAAATCGGAAACCCACGGTTTTTGCATTTAGAAGAAATATCAGATATGTAAGTAGTAAATAAAACTACGTATAAAAGAAATGAAAACAAATACATGTTGACAAAGAAACCGCATTGCCATATACTGAAAATTGTTTGATAGTCAAACAATTTTGAAATATGGAGGAAACGTGCATGATAAGCACATATACATCAAAGTTGAAACAACTGCAGATCGGGGATCTGATTGCAAAAATTCCGATCATCCAGGGTGGCATGGGGGTAGGAATCAGCAGAAGCCATCTGGCGGGAGCGGTGGCAAAGGAGGGTGGTGTCGGTATCATTTCTACTGCGCAGATCGGCTACGATGAAGAAGGCTTCGAGAATGATCAGGCAGGCTGTAACTTAAAAGCCATCAAAAAACATATCCGGAAAGCAAAGGAGCTTGCCTGTGGAAACGGACTTGTGGGTGTCAATATTATGGTTGCATTAAAGCATTACAAAGAGCATGTCCAGGCAGCAGTTGCGGCAGGGGCAGATGTGATTATCAGTGGAGCCGGGCTTCCCATGAATCTGCCAGAGCTTGTCAGCAAAACCTGCCGGACAAAGATAGCTCCGATTGTATCTTCAAAGCGTGCAACCCAGCTGATATTGAAGATGTGGGCGCACCGCTATGACCGCACGGCGGACTTTATTGTAGTGGAGGGACCGAAAGCCGGCGGGCATCTGGGGTTTTCCAATGAACAGCTGGCACATATGGATGCCATTAATTTTGACGGAGAGATCCGGCAGATTATCGACTGCAAAAAGGAATACGAACAGCGGTATCAGAAAAATATTCCGGTCATTGTGGCCGGCGGGATATTTGATCAGAAAGATATTTCGCATGCGCTGGATCTCGGCGCGGATGGTGTGCAGATTGCCAGCCGCTTTGTCGCAACCGAAGAATGTGATGCATCGGAGGCATACAAGGAGGCGTATATTCACGCCAGTGAGGAAAATATCGAGATTATCCAAAGCCCGGTCGGTATGCCGGGACGTGCATTGCGCAATAAGTTTATCGATCGTGTAAAGCGCGCAAAGCTGCCAGTCAGTAAATGTTACAACTGTCTGGAAAAATGCAGTCCGCAGAAAGTTCCTTACTGTATTACGAAAGCGTTGATCGATGCCGTGCGTGGGGATGTGGAAAACGGTCTGGTATTCTGTGGGGCGAATACGGGACGGATTCATGAGATCACTACGGTACATCATCTGATGCAGGAGCTGGCTGGAGATCTACAATAAAAATGGTTTGTGTGATTTTTCCTTGGAATCAAAGAATTCCTGTAGTAAAATAGGAAGTAAAGCAGTAATGCAGATACGGGAAAACAGGAAAGAAGGAGAACACGCAGCATGACGGTGGCCGCACACGGTGGGGATATTTATCAAAATCAGATCACATATGATTTTTCTGTAAATACCAATCCGCTGCCGCTGCCGGAGATATTGCAGAAACGGATGGCGGAAGCGGCGGTTCACAGCAACCGTTATCCACAGTATGACAATGTGCTGTTGCGGGAACGGCTTGCAGCACTTTATGGTTTTTCAACAGAAGAAGTAGTGTGTGGCAACGGAGCATCCGAATTATTTGTTGCGATTGTGCATGCACTGCGCCCGAAGCGGGTGGGCATTTTGGCTCCTTCTTTTTCGGGATATGCCTGGGCAGCTCAGACAGTGGGAGCCGAGATATGCAGTATTCCGTTGCGGGAAGAAAATAATTTTGCCATGGACATGGCACAGATGGAGTCATTGTGCAGGCATCTGGATGGAATCAGCTCATTATTTTTGGCGAATCCAGCGAATCCGGCGGGAAACAAAATGGAAGCGTCTCTTTTGGAGACGCTTCTTGACGTGTGTGAAAAGAAACAGATTACTGTGGTGCTGGACGAATGTTTCATTGCATTCACGGGGACGGAAGGATATGTTTCCTGGATCCGGAAATATCCGCATCTGATTGTCGTGCGGGCATATACAAAGATCTATGCGATTCCGGGAATCCGGCTGGGGTATCTGCTGGCGCAGAAAGATATCTGTGAAAAAATTGCGCATCAGCTGCCGGAGTGGAATGTATCTGTGGTTGCGCAGCGGATCGGCATGGACATTCTGAATGATTCGCTTCCTGGTTGGAGTCGTAGAAAGTATCTGAAGGATACGATTGAGCTGATTCAGGAAGAAAAGCACTTTTTAAAACACGAGTTAACAAAAATATTTGGAGATCAAATGAAAATTTTTCCTTCTGAAGCTAATTTTTTGTTGCTGAAAACACAACTTCCACTGTACAGATTATTGCTGGAAAGAGGAATTCTGATCCGAAACTGCGCAAACTATACAGGACTGGGACAGGACTTTTACAGAATTGCCGTAAAAGGTCATCCGGAAAATGTACAACTGATTGAGGCATTGCTGGATATAAAGAAGAAAGGGGAAGAAAAACGTTATGGAAAACATTGAATATGTTCTTCCGGGAGAGATTGAAAAACGAAGTTTTGCCATCATAGGGGAAGAACTAAAGGAGCGTGGTATCGTGCTTCCACCGGAGCAGGAGCCGGTGACAAAGCGCGTGATCCATACAAGTGCGGATTTTGATTATGCAAAGACGATGACGTATTCTCCCCATGCCGTGCAGATTGCCAAAGAACTGATTGCTGGTGGTGCTGACATTGTCACGGATACCAATATGGCGCTTGCAGGCATCAACAAAAAACGGTTAGCGGAATTCGGAGGAACGGTGCATTGTTTTATGGCAGATGAGGATGTGGCGCGGGAGGCAAAGACGCGGCAGGTGACACGTGCGACGGTCAGCATGGAGCATGCAGCACATATTGATAAACCTGTTATTTTTGCCGTGGGAAATGCGCCGACGGCATTGATTTCGCTCTATGAACTGATGCAGAAAAGTGATTGGCGTCCTGCATTTATTATTGGAGTTCCGGTGGGATTTGTAAATGTAGAGGTGGCAAAAGAACTGATTTTAAAAACAGATGTGCCACATATTGTCAACCGCGGTAGAAAAGGCGGCAGCAATGTGGCGGCAGCAATCGTAAACGCACTGTTATATCAGATCCGGCCGGTATAAAGGAAAAAGGAGGAGGATCTGGTGTGAGGTACGGATTTACAACCGGAAGCTGTGCTGCCGCAGCTGCAAAGGCTGCGGCATATATGCTTCTGACGGGAAAAATAAAAAACTGTATAACGATTGAGACCCCAAAAGGAATTCCATACACCGCGGAAGTGACGGATATCGTGCGCGGGGAATCTCAGGTTTCCTGCGCTGTGGTCAAGGATGGCGGCGATGATCCGGATGTGACCAGCGGAAGTAAAATCTGTGCCACGGTCACCGCGGACAACCGTGGGGATGGAGAAAAAGAACTTCTGCAGATTGATGGAGGAAAGGGTGTGGGCCGTGTGACGAGACCCGGACTTGATCAGCCCGTAGGCAATGCCGCAATCAATCATGTGCCGCGGGAAATGATCACCCGGGAAGTGCAGGAAGTGTGCCGGATTTGTGATTTTCACGGAACACTGCATATTCTGATTTCTGTGCCGGATGGGGAAGCACTTGCAGAGCGTACGTTTAATCCAAGACTGGGGATTGTCGGGGGAATCTCAATACTGGGGACGACAGGAATTGTGGAACCGATGAGCAGTCAGGCACTTAAGGAGACCATCCGTGTGGAACTCCGCCAGCAGCGTGCAGAAGGGCAGACCATTGCGGCAGTTTCACCGGGAAATTATGGATTGGATTTCATGCGGCAGACCTATGGATATGATCTTGACCGCAGTGTGAAATGCAGTAATTTTATCGGTGAGACGATCGATATGGCGGCGGAACTGGGATTTTGTGCAATGCTTCTGACCGGACATATTGGAAAACTGATTAAGGTGGCTGGAGGCATTATGAACACCCATTCCCATGAGGGAGATTGTCGGATGGAACTTTTAGCGGCAGCCGGCATCCGTGAAAATGTATCTTTAGAATGTTTAAAGAAGATTTTAGATTGCGTCACAACCGAGGAAGCACTTGCGTTTATTGATGCCGAAGGTAAAAAAGAAGATGTTATGGAAGATACCATGGAAAAAATTGATTTCTATCTGAAAAAACGTGCGGCCGGTCGGTTACAGATCGAGTGTATTGTCTATTCCAATACCTACGGGCTGCTTGGGATGACTGCAAAAGCAGAAGAATTACTCAGGAGGTTGCTATGATTTATTTTGTCGGAGCAGGAAGCGGAGCACCGGATCTGATTACTGTGCGGGGAATGCGTCTGCTGCAGAAAGCAGATGTCATCATCTATGCCGGTTCGCTGGTCAATCCACAGCTTCTCGATTATGCAAAAGAGGGCTGTGAGATTCATAACAGCGCCAAAATGACACTTGAAGAGGTTATTTCGGTGATGGAACAGGCAGAAAAAAACAATTTAATCACGATTCGACTTCATACGGGAGAACCCAGTATATACGGAGCGGTGCGGGAACAGATGGATATTCTCGATCAGAAGGGGATTGCGTATGAGAGTTGTCCGGGTGTGAGTGCCTGTTTTGGAGCAGCGGCATCGCTGAATCTGGAATATACCCTTCCGGATGTGTCACAGTCACTGATCATCACCCGGATGGCCGGAAGGACGGCGGTACCGGAAAAGGAGAGTATTGAGAGTTTTGCCGCACACCATGCTTCCATGGCAATTTATCTGAGTACCGGAATGCTGGAGGAATTATCACGGCGCCTTGTAAATGGCGGATATGAGCCGGATACACCTGCGGCACTGGTGTACAAGGCAACCTGGTCGGACGAGGAAGCATATATCTGTACTGTGCAGGAGCTGCCGGAGGTGGCAAAGAAACATAATATTACAAAAACCGCTCTGGTGCTGGTCGGGGATGTAATATCAAATCAGCATTATACGCGCTCCAGACTCTACGCACCGGATTTTACAACTGAATTCCGCAAGGCAAAAACACCAAAAAACGCAGAAGACGATAGATTAATGCGTGACACGGATGCGGGAAAGGAGTTACCGGAATGATCCTGTATATGACCTGGTTTTCGGAACGTGGAAGAGAGCTTGCGGCACGAATCGCGGAACTTTCACTTTCTGTTTCGTATGGATTTTGGCAGAGCCGTTACGGTGGTCACCCTGCGGTTTCAAAGATACAGATAAGAGAAAGAGGAAACCGGTCACTTCCGGATTTTCTGGAAGAGGCTTTTGCACAACAGTTTCCCGTGATTTTCATTGGAGCTCTCGGGATTGCCGTACGGGCCATCGCACCTTTGATCCGCCACAAAACCGTGGACAGTCCGGTACTGGTGCTGGATGAGGCCGGACAGTTTGTGATTCCGGTGCTGTCCGGACATCTGGGTGGTGCCAATGAACTGGCGCAGCAGATCGCTGAAGCATTACATTCCGCTGCGGTTGTGACGACGGCAACAGACGTGAATGGGCTTTTTGCCATTGATGTGTTTGCAAGAAAAAATGGCCTGCGGGTGTGTAACCCCGAAGCGATCCGGCATGTGTCCGGAAAACTGTTACAGGGCGAAATCATTGTGATGGCGGTAGATCCGGCATGTATGTCCCCGGAGGAGGTGGCAAAATTACAGCCGCCAAAGGAAGTAAGGCTGATTTCGTGGAACGAAGCACAGGCGGAACATGCTGTGGATGTGTGGATTACAAAAAAAGAGCCACGGGAATACCGTAAAACGCTTGTTTTAGCTCCGAAAACAGCCGTACTTGGCATGGGATGCAGAAAAAATAAAAGTTATAACGAGATAAAACAAATGATAAAAACATTGGTGGATAGCAGAAAAATAGATCTGGATGATATCTATGCCCTGGCATCGGTTGATGTGAAGGAAAAAGAACCCGGTCTGCAGGAACTGGCACAGCATTTGCGGGTACCGTTTGTCGTTTTTTCTGCCGGAGAACTGAAAAAAGTGTCAGGTGATTTCACCGCATCTGCGTTTGTATCCCGAACTGTGGGAGTGGATAATGTGTGTGAGCGTGCTGCGGTCGCTGCAGCAGACGGGGGTAGTTTGCTGATACATAAGCAGGCTATGGATGGCGTGACAATTGCCGTGGCAAAACGGGAGAAAATCGTATTGCAGTTTGTGTGAGACGAAAGGAAGGAGAAAGAAATGAAACACCGGATTTATGTGGTCGGTATGGGACCGGGACAGGAAAATATGATGACGCAGGAAGCCATGCAGGTGTTAGAAGCCAGTGATGTGATCATCGGTTATACCGTATATCTGAAATTGCTTGGGGAACGGTTCGGGTGCAAAGAATTATTGTCTACACCGATGCGGCAGGAGCGGGAACGCTGCCAGATGTGTTTCGAGAAGGCAAGAGAAGGCAAAAAAGTGGCATTGATCTGCAGCGGGGATGCCGGAATTTACGGGATGGCATCCCTGATGCTGGAAATCGGAAAATTATATGATGATTGTATCATTGAAGTAATTCCCGGAATAACAGCAGCAAGCAGCGGTGCGGCAGTGCTTGGGGCTCCTCTCAACCATGATTTTTGCGTGATCAGCCTGAGTGATCTTCTCACCCCGTGGGAGAGGATTAAAAAACGGCTGATTGCAGCGGCAGAGGGAGATTTTGCAATGGCAATTTATAATCCGTCGAGCCATAAACGGGCAGACTATCTGGAGCGTGCCTGCAGAATTCTGATGGAACACGGGGTGGAACCGGAGCGTGCCTGTGGGTATGTGGAAAATATCGGACGCGATGATACGAAAGCCGTAACACTTCCCATGGAGGAACTGGTGCATACACCGGTGAACATGTTTACCACGGTATTTATCGGGAATTCCCAGACAAAAATTATTGATGGAAAGCTTGTGACACCGAGAGGATACCATATATAGCAGAAGAAAACGGGGAAGAGGAATAAGATGGCAGAGAAAGTGTTAATTTATGCGGGAACAACGGAAGGTCGCCTTCTCGCACAGGAACTTTCACGGGCACATATTGCCTGTGATGTGCATGTAGCAACCGAATACGGTCAGATGGTCATGCCGGAACTTGCCGGGGTGAAGGTCTGTGTAGGAAGACTGGACGTAGAGGAAATGCGCGCCCTGCTGAAAAAAAACGGACAGAACAACTATGCGGCAGTCGTGGATGCTACGCATCCGTTTGCCACAGAAGTGTCTGCCAACATCCGGGAGAGTACAAAAGGAAGTGGAATTCCATATCTGCGGCTCCAGCGGCGAATGGACGATGGAATCTGTAGCATACCGGAAAACGAAGGCATGAAAGAGCGCGCTGGAACCGTGCATGTGTTTGCCGATTATGAAAGCTGTGTCCAGGCACTTACGGACACATCCGGAAACATTCTTCTGACAACCGGAAGCAAAGAGCTGGCGGTATTTGCACCCCTGAAGGAGCGTTTGTTTGTGCGTGTGCTTCCCGGATTGGAGAGTATCGGTCTCTGTGAAAAGGCGGGTATCTGCGGAAAGCAGATTCTTGCGATGCAGGGCCCGTTTTCGGAGGAAATGAATCTGGCAATGATCCATCAGTTTTCGATCCGCTATCTGGTTACAAAAGCCAGTGGTGCGCACAGCGGATTTCAGGAAAAACTTGCGGCAGCGCAGAAAGCAGGGATTACGGCATGCGTGATCGGGAAACAGGAACAGGAACAGGGAATGTCTTATGCACAGGTAACCGAAACACTTTCCCGTCTGCTTGGACATACGATTTCCGGTCGTCCGGAGGTGGAAATTTCCCTGATTGGTATCGGTATGAGTGCAGCGACACTGACACAGGAAGCAAAAAGAGCGCTGGAAGAGTCTGATGTGGTTTTTGGGGCAGAACGGATGCTCGAAGTGGTGGAAAACAGTAAGGAAACCTATCCTTTTTATCTCGCGAAAGATATTTTACCGGTTTTAAGACAAAAGGAATTCCAAATGGATGGCCAGAAACTGAAGGTCTCCATATTATTTTCCGGAGATACTGGATTTTACAGTGGAACAGAAAAAATAAAAACAGAATTAAATAAAAATAATTACAAAAAAATTCGTATTTTTCCAGGAATTTCATCCGTTTCCTACCTCTCTGCGGCAACGGGAATTGCCTGGCAGGATGCAAAAATTATAAGTATCCACGGGAAAAAAGATACCGCAGAGACCAGAGCACTCGTTCTCGATGCAATCCGGCATTTTCCCAAGACGTTTCTGCTGGTTTCCGGGGTGGAGGATGTCCGACGGATCGGATGCTGGATAGAAGAAGAAAAATTGACGCAAACCCGCATGATTGCTGGATTTCAGCTCTCTTATGACAGAGAAAAAATCCGCGAGCTATCGTATGAAGAGGCAAAAAATGTAAAAGAAGAAGGTCTGTATACCCTGTTATTATGCAATGAAAATGTGCAAAAAAGACGTCTTGTTCCAGGGATGTCCGATGAATCATTTTTGCGTGTCGTGGAAGGGGAAAAAACGGTTCCAATGACCAAGGAAGAAGTGCGTGCACTTTCCTTATGCAAACTTGGCCTGACAGAAGATGCTGTGGTATACGATGTGGGGAGTGGTACCGGATCGATTGCAGTGGAATGTGCAACGTGCAGTCCGGGGATTCGTGTGTACGCCATTGAGCAAAAAGCCACAGCACAGCAGCTTCTGCGCCGGAATCTGGAAAAATTTCATCTGGCAAATGTGATTCCGGTGGATGGGAAAGCACCGGATATATTGGAATCCCTGGAACCTCCGACACATGTATTTATTGGGGGAAGCAGTGGATGCCTTGCGGATATTCTGCATGTCATCTGGGAGAAGAATCCACGGACACGTGTGGTTGTCAATGCCATAAGTCTTGAAACCGTGGCTCAGATTACAGAACTTGCTGCAGGGAAAATGCAGACAGAAATCATACAGGTGCAGGTCAGCAGGGCAAAAACCGTGGGAACCTATCATCTGATGCAGGCTGAGAACCCCGTATATATCTGTGTGCTGACGATGGCATAATGAGGAGAGAACTATGTTACACAGTGGAATGGTACTGGCAGCGCCGCAAAGCGGCAGTGGAAAAACGACAATCACCTGTGCGTTGCTGGCAGCAATGAAAAACAGAAAACTTGCAGTTCGTGCGTTCAAAAGCGGACCGGACTATATTGATCCCATGTTTCACCGTCAGGTGATTGGTGTACCGTCGCGCAATCTGGATACGTTTTTTTCAGGGGCAGATCAGATCCGGGAACTGTATGGATATGACCGGGAGAGCTTCTCTTATTCGGTGATCGAGGGAGCCATGGGATTATACGATGGCCTAGGAGGCACACAAAAAGAGGGCTCCGCCTATCATCTGGCGCAGACTCTGGATCTGCCGGTTGTGCTTGTGCTGGATGCCCGTGGGATGGGGCGCACGATGGTGGCACTTCTGGCAGGGATGTTACAGTATGACAAGGATCACCGGATCATTGGTGTGATATTAAACCGCACATCGGAAGGGTTCTGCCGGACAATGACGCCGGTGATTGAGAAAGAACTGGGCCTTCCGGTGCTGGGATGTTTTCCGGTACAGAAAAATCTGCATCTGGAGAGCCGGCATCTGGGTTTGAAAATGCCACAGGAAATGGAAGGTCTGCGCAAGCAGGTCAATCAGGCTGCGGAAAAACTTGAAGAGACCGCAGATCTGGATCGGATGCTGCAGCTGTTGCAAAGCTGGGCACTTTTACATGCGTTTCGGGACGGAAAAACGAAACTGCCTAAATTACAGGAACCGGGAAAAGACAAAGGGGTTTTACAGAAAAAGGAAAAACAGCAGGAGGAATGTCCGGTTATTGCAGTTGCAAAAGATGAGGCATTTTGTTTTTATTATGAGGATAACCTGCGGCTTCTGGAAGCGTATGGTGGAAAACTCGTCTGGTTTTCGC
>ENA-UADN01000507-UADN01000507.1-human-gut-metagenome-genome-assembly--contig:-NODE-507-length-10233-cov-9.598448_pt1 | contig 10233 bp, 7 predicted proteins | sample MGYA00244223_ERZ654247 | MGnify/ENA primary metagenome ERZ654247 (study PRJEB26926, sample SAMN06165039) | human gut metagenome | biome: ENVO:00009003; feature: ENVO:2100002; material: ENVO:00002003... | reverse complement strand
CGGTCATTCTGCTGATTCCGCGTTATCTGATGATTATGGGGTTTGCGTTGCTGGCTATCTATTTCTTTAAAGTGGATGGAGGACTGGAACAGATGACGGCTGTCCACACGGATTTCGAAACAATTCTTCCTCACCTGATTACGAAGTATGTGCCGGTGGGGCTGGCGGGTTTGTTACTGGCAGGATTGCTGTCGGCATTCATGTCTACATTCGCTTCTACGGTGAATGCGGCACCGGCTTATGTGGTGAATGATATTTATCTGAAGTATATCAACCCAAGGGCTTCCGTCAGGACACAGATACGGGCGAGTTACCTCGTTTCGGTACTGGTGGTGGTTATCAGTACGGTGATGGGCTTTTTTCTGAAGGACATCAACGAGATTTTCCAGTGGATTGTGGGCGCGTTGTTCGGCGGATATATTGCCGCCAATGTGTTGAAGTGGCACTGGTGGCGGTTTAATGGTGAAGGGTATTTCTGGGGAATGACTTCGGGTGTGGTGGCTGCCATTGTGATGAAGTTCACGGTACCCGATTCGTTGGTACTTTATTTTTTCCCCGTGTTGTTCGGCATTTCGCTGGTGGGTTGTATCGTGGGTACGTACTCGGCACCTCCTGCTGACGAGGAGACACTGGTGAACTTCTATATCCGGGTATGTCCGTGGGGGTGGTGGAAACCGGTGGCGGCCAAGGCGGTAGCACGCTATCCGCAGGTGACGCGCAACCGCCATTTCAAGCGGGATATGTTCAATGTGGCGATTGGTATCGTGTGGCAGTGCTGTCTCACTATTGTGCCCATGTATCTGGTGGTGCGCGGTACGGGGGGACTCATTGCGTCGGTGTTGCTGCTGGTGGTGACCACCGTGGTGTTGAAATATACCTGGTACAGGCCGTTGTGCAGGGAAGAGAAGGAATATGATGAGTTGATGAAACGTATCGGAATGAACTGATAGACAAAAAAGGGTAAATGTGTCAAAACTAAAATGGCTACCCCGCAAAGTTACAGATCGTATTTATAACACTTAAAAAAGGGTCGTATCAAGCTCTGTATTGAGTAATGATACGGCCCTTTCTTTAGCCTTTTAGGATGTTCAAATGCCAGATTATAAGTTCATATTTTCAAAAACAGAGTTTTGACATCCTCTTTTTGTCTGTCAATATCAACCGGAAGGTTTAGCTCACTTCGGGCGGCTCCAGTATGCGGCTGGCGTACTCATGTTGTAGCGGTAGCTCGACACCTTGTTTCATCAGTATTCTTCCGGAGAACATTTTGTTGTCCAGTGGCAGCGGACGAGCATCTTTTCCGGTTTAGTTCCGTGATGCGGTATTGCTTGTCGGCTTTCAGCCTGTCCATGCGGAAACGGGGAATAATCTGATTGCAATAATGCTGAATCTTGTAGGCAAGAACACGGCATGTTTTTTCTGTGGGGTGTAGAGCATCAGTGAGAAAGCACCTCTATCATTGTAAGGCGAGATGAGACGGTATGATAAATTGCCCAGCTGTATCATCGGAGGGATTTTCTTGTAGGTAATAATGGCTTCACGTTTTCGGGAACGGACAACGGCAGGGAGGTGTTCGGAGTAGCTATCAGAATATCTTGTTCCTATACCCGGAGCGGAAAGGAAGAGAAGAGGCATAAGTTTGCCGGAAGTAGTTTTTTCATGGGATGGTATTTTTTTGAAGAATAATGATCTGTATGTTTGGAATTATGCAAAAATGAAAGAAGTTTTTGGCATTTTATGATAGAATATTATTCATGTGGCACTATGTGCGCATTTTATGTAATTATGAGGTGCTTTTCCGCAATAAATATCAAGGAATCTTTTTATCTTTGCGAATATTGGTAATCAGTGCTTAAGTATAAAAAAAGGTTATGGAAAAGAGAGATAAAGAGGAAATGAGCCGCAGGAAGTTTCTGAAGATAGTAGGCGTCAGTGCGGCTGCATCGGCGGCAGCCCTGTATGGTTGTGCATCCGAAGGGAAACCGGCTTCATCCGAGGCTTCTGTGTTGGGCGAAGTGCCTGTGGATAAAATGACGTATCGCGTTTCTCCCAAAGGGGAGCGTGTCTCACTTTTAGGATATGGATGTATGCGCTGGCCGTTGAAACCTGCACCGGACAGCGATGGAAATGTGATAGATCAGGATGCGGTGAATGAACTGGTGGATTATGCTATCGCTCACGGAGTGAATTATTTCGATACATCTCCTGTCTATTGCCAAGGGCTTTCTGAAAGAGCCACCGGTGCGGCCTTGAAACGTTATCCCCGCGAAAAGCTCTTGATTGCGACAAAGATGTCCAATTTCCAAAACTATACTCGTGAGAATTCCATCAAGATGTATCATCAGTCGATGAAAGAATTGCAGACGGATTATTTGGATTATTATTTGCTTCATTCCGTAGGTGGAGGGGAAGGGATAAAGACTTTCCATGACCGTTATATTGACAATGGGGTTCTTGACTTTTTACTAAAAGAGCGTGAAGAAGGCCGTATTCGTAATTTGGGATGGTCATTTCACGGATCGGTGGAAGTGTTTGATTATTTGCTGTCGCTGGATGTGAAATGGGATTTTGTGCAAATTCAGATGAACTATGTAGATTGGCGCCATGCTTCGGGTAGAAATGTTAACGCGGAATATTTGTATGGAGAGTTGGCCAAGCGTGGAATTCCGGCTGTGATTATGGAGCCGCTGTTGGGAGGACGTTTGTCTAAACTGAACGACCACCTGGTGGCGCGCTTGAAGCAGCGTCGCCCGGAGAACAGTGTGGCATCGTGGGCGTTCCGTTTTGCCGGTACGTATCCCAACGTGTTGTGTGTGCTGAGTGGAATGACTTATATGGAACATTTGCAGGATAACCTTCGGACTTATTCGCCCTTGGAACCTTTGAATGAGGAAGAAAAAGAGTTCTTGGAAGAAACAGCCCAATTGATGCTGAAGTTCCCTACGATTCCTTGCAATGACTGCAAATATTGTATGCCCTGTCCTTACGGGTTGGATATTCCGGCGATTCTGGTGCATTATAATAAATGTGTCAACGAAGGAAATGTGCCTAAAAGCAGTCAGGATGAGAATTACCGCCGTGCACGGCGTGCTTTCCTGATAGGTTATGATCGTAGTGTGCCCAAACTGCGGCAGGCAAGCCATTGTACCGGATGTAACCAGTGTAATCCGCATTGCCCTCAAAGCATTGATATTCCCAAAGAACTGCATCGTATAGACGCATATGTGGAACAGTTGAAACAAGAGACTTTATAATGGAATGGATAAACATGATAAAATAAGGAATGCTTATGTTACGTAAAATAAGACTTGCCGCCGCCCTTTTGTTCTTTACAATGATCACGTTGCTGTTTTTGGATTTTACAGGAACTGTGCATGGTTGGTTTGGCTGGATGGCGAAAATACAGTTCCTTCCTGCCGTGCTGGCATTGAATGTGGGGGTGGTGATAGTCCTTGTTTTGTTGACTCTGCTTTTGGGGCGTGTCTATTGTTCGGTTATCTGTCCGTTAGGGGTGTTTCAAGATATCATTTCCTGGGTTTCGGGAAAGGTAAAGAAGAATCGTTTCCGCTACTCGCCTGCTTTGTCGTGGTTACGCTATGGGGTATTGGCAGTGTTTGTCGTCGCTTTGGTAGCAGGGGTGGTTTCATTGGCGGCGTTGATTGCTCCTTACAGTGCATACGGCCGTATCATTTCTAACCTGCTGACACCTTTGTATCAATGGGGGAACAATGTACTTGCCCTATGGGCGGAGCGTGTGGACAGTTATGCTTTTTATTCGGTAGATGTTTGGATGAAAGGTCTTTCTACTTTTGCAGTTGCAGTGGGTACTGTGATTGTGCTTTTTATTTTGGCATGGCGTGGAGGAAGAACTTATTGCAATACCATTTGCCCGGTGGGTACAGTATTGGGATTCTTATCTAGATATTCTTATTTTAAACCGGTTATTGATACGTCTAAATGTAATGGTTGCGGACTTTGTGCTCGTAATTGCAAGTCTTCCTGCATTAATCCCAAAGCACATGAGATTGATTATTCCCGTTGTGTTGCTTGTATGGATTGTCTAGGCAAGTGCCGCCAAGGGGCAATAAAATATGTATCGGGGCAGATGCTTCTGAAGAAACAGGCTCCGGCAAGTGAAGGAATTGGCAAACAGGTTTCTCAGGCGTCTTTAAACAAAGAAAAGGTAGATACTGCACGGCGTGGGTTCTTTACGGTTTCGGCTTTGATTGCTGCAAGTGTTGCCGTAAAAGCTCAGGAAAAGAAAGTGGATGGCGGTCTGGCTCCTCTTATAGATAAGAAAGTTCCCAAGCGTGCCACTCCTATTGTTCCTGCGGGAGCATTGAGTTTCCGTCATTTTGCGCAGCACTGTACGGCTTGTCAGCTTTGTGTGTCGGTGTGCCCTAATCAGGTATTGCGTCCGTCCGGTGATTTGAAACATCTGATGCAGCCCGAGATGTCTTACGAACGTGGATATTGTCGTCCTGAGTGTGCGAAATGTGCAGAAGTATGTCCTACTGATGCTATTCACTTGGCTGATCTGACAGAGAAGTCATCTGTACAGATTGGTCATGCTGTGTGGGTTGCTCAGAATTGTATAGTGAACACAGATGGGGTAAGTTGTGGAAATTGTGCCCGTCATTGTCCTACGGGGGCTATCTTGATGGTTCCTAAAGATGCCGATGATGAAAAATCACTTAAGATACCGGTTGTGAATACAGAACGTTGCATCGGTTGTGGCGCTTGTGAAAATCTTTGTCCGAGCCGCCCGTTTAGTGCTATTTATGTAGAAGGTCATGAGATGCATCGTATTATCTGAATGAAATAGAAAGGAAGATGGATGAATTAATCAGATTGTTGCATGAAGGCGGCTATTCCTGTGTTATCAGAAAGGAAGAGATCCGTACTTTTACCCAACGCGGGGTAGCCGATTTATATGATTTGCTGAATCAGCATCCGGTCTTTTTGCATGGAGCGCAGGTTGCTGACAAGGTGGTAGGAAAAGCAGCTGCCGCATTGATGGTGCTGGGGGGTGTCCGGGAGGTTTATACGGATATCATCAGTGAGCCTGCATTGGCTGTATTGCACAAGGCGAATATTAGGGTGGAGTGTGTTCAAATAGTTTCTCGTATTTGGAACAGAAACCGGACAGGTTGGTGTCCTTTGGAAACTCTTTGCTATGAGTTGGAATCGCCTGAGGCTATGTATCCGGTGATTCAGAATTTTGTGGAAAGGATGAGGGGCTTCGGAAGCTAACTTTGTGGTTCTTGTCTTGTTTCAAATGTGCTGATGATGCTGTACGTTCGGAGAGTAAACGTTTTGCATATAATCTTAACTAATGTTGTCTGTCAGATGGTTTTCTTCGAAACTTAATGAAATTTTGCTAGGAATTCTTAAATCTTCATTATCTTTGAAGCATAAAACAATAAGATTATGAGTGACCAGATAAAACAAATAGCTGAGCGTCTCCAGGGATTAAGGGACGTTCTGGAACTGACTCCTGATGAAGTGGCTAAAAGTTGCCAGCTTTCAGTGGAAGAGTATTTGGGTATGGAAAGCGGGGAGAAAGATATTTCTGTCAGTGCTTTACAGAAAATAGCCCGTAAATACGGTATTGCATTGGATGTATTAATGTTTGGTGAAGAACCTAAGATGAGTTCTTATTTTCTGACCCGTTGTGGTTCAGGAGTGTCGGTAGAACGGACCAAGGCGTATAAATATCAGTCATTGGCTTCCGGTTTTCGCGGGCGTAAGGCTGATCCTTTTATTGTGACTGTAGAACCGAAACCGGAAAATACTCCGATTCATTTTAACTCACATGAGGGACAAGAATTCAATTTGGTTATTGAAGGAAGAATGTTACTTAATATAAATGGAAAAGAATTGATCTTGAATCCAGGTGACAGTCTTTATTTTGATTCTTCTATTCCACATGGTATGATGGCATTGGATGATAAGACTGTGAAATTCTTGGCAGTAATATTATAATAAATTGAGATTAAAAAGACTGCGTTGTCATTGACCGCAACTATTTCTAATTTTTGGTTCTCAATTTTTAATTGAATAAGATTATGGTAGAAAAATTCTTAGAACAGACCACATTTACCTCACAAGAGGACTTTATAAAGAATTTAAAGATTAAAATCCCTGAAAATTTTAATTTTGGTTATGATATAGTAGATGCCTGGGCTGCCGAAGAACCCGATAAGAAAGCATTGTTATGGACTAATGATAAAGGGGAGCATATACAATATACTTATGCAGACTTGAAAAAGTATACGGATATGACTGCTTCTTATTTTCAGAGCCTTGGTATTGGTCATGGTGATATGGTGATGCTTATTTTAAAGCGTCGTTATGAGTTCTGGTACTCTATTATTGCCTTGCATAAGTTAGGAGCTGTGGTTATTCCTGCAACTCATCTGTTGACAAAAAAGGATATCGTGTATCGTTGTAATGCTGCTGATATCAAGATGATTGTAGCTGCAGGAGAAGATGTGATAACAAAGCATATTATAGATGCCATGCCCGATTGTCCTTCAGTAAAAAAACTGGTCAGTGTAGGACCGGATATTCCGGAGGGTTTTGAAGATTTTCATAAAGGTATTGAAAAAGCTGCTCCTTTTGTCAAACCGGAACATCCCAATACGAATGAAGATACTTCATTAATGTATTTCACTTCGGGCACTACAGGCGAACCTAAGATGGTGGCACATGATTTTACATATCCTTTGGGACATATTGTAACTGCCAGTTTCTGGCATAATTTGCATCGTGACAGTCTTCATCTTACCATTGCCGATACAGGTTGGGGGAAAGCTGTTTGGGGAAAACTTTATGGACAGATGATAGCAGGAGCCAATATTTTTGTGTATGATCATGAGAAATTTACACCGGCAGATATTCTTGGAAAGATTCAGGATTATCATATCACTTCTTTATGTGCTCCTCCCACTATTTATCGTTTTTTAATTAAGGAGGACATTAGTAAATATGATCTTTCTTCTTTGGAATACTGTACTACGGCGGGAGAGGCTTTGAACTATTCTGTATATGAAACGTTCAAGAAAATCACAGGTATTCGTCTGATGGAAGGTTTTGGACAAACGGAAACCACGTTGACTTTAGGTACTTTTCCCTGGATGGAGCCTAAACCTGGAAGTATGGGGGTACCTAATCCTCAATATGATATAGATTTGTTGACTCACGACGGGCGTTCTGCTGAAGATGGAGAACAAGGTCAGATTGTTATTCGTACAGATAGGGGTAAACCATTGGGATTGTTCAAAGAATATTATCGTGCTTCGGAATTAACGGAAGATGCTTGGCATGATGGTATTTATTATACAGGTGATGTGGCTTGGCGTGATGAGGATGGTTATTTTTGGTTTGTAGGTCGTGCTGATGATGTGATCAAGAGTTCGGGTTATCGTATAGGCCCGTTCGAGGTGGAAAGTGCTTTGATGACTCATCCGGCTGTTGTGGAATGTGCGATTACCGGTGTGCCTGATGAAATCCGTGGTCAGGTGGTAAAGGCGACGATTGTCCTTTCTAAAACTTTTAAGGGTAAGGAAGGACCTGAGTTGGTAAAGGAGTTACAAGATCATGTGAAGCGTGTGACTGCTCCGTACAAGTACCCACGTGTCATAGAGTTTGTAGAAGAACTTCCAAAGACCATCAGTGGAAAGATTCGTCGCGTGGAAATCCGTGAAAAGGATAAATAATCAGTTGTGGACTGATCGGAGTTTTATTGGTAAAATAATTAAAAATGAAAAAGGTTTTACTTCTTGTGTTTTTAAGTCTGGCTTGGCTATCAGTAAGTGCGCAAGCTTTGGTTCCTATTACATGGACAGCCTATGGTCTGACTTTTGAGGCTCCAAAAGGGATTTTGGTGGAGGAGGATACAGAGGAGACTTTTCTTCTGAACAATTCCAAGTTTTATATCACCATTCAGTCTTTGGATTCGGATGGTATGACAAAAAGTGACTTGAAAAGTGTATTAAAAGACTATGCCAATGATGACGGGGTGAAAGACCAGTCGGCAGTGCAGGAGTTTGAGTTACCACAGTTTTTCGGTACTTATTTAAGAGGGAGCTGCGAAACAGATCATTGCCTTTATGCTTGTTTGATGACTAAGACGGCAGGTAGTGGATTTTATATATCTATTATCTATAGCAAGGAAAATGAAAATATTGCCGAAAAAATACTGAAAAGTTTTATAATGGAGGAATAAACAAAAGAGCGTTAATGCTTGTTTCTTAGATAAGAGAGCGTTCAAAATTTACCAGAAAATTACTAGATTATTAATAGCAAATGAAAGGGCTGTCTTCGTGAGAAGGTAGTCCTTCTTTTTTGTGTAGTTATGAATGTTAAAGGACTCTATGATCCATGTGTAATATGCTTTGCCGGCATCAGAAAATCAAATGATTTTGGGCATAATAAGGGACACTCATAGAATATAAGTTAGCCAACTAATTCGCAATACTTTAAGTATGAATTAGCTGGCTAACTTATATTATTCTATGAATGTCCTAGGTTAAGACATTAACGTCCGGTCCACCATAAAGGAGTGATGATATTATCTGAGCCTCCTAACAACTCTACAGCTTGTTTATAGCCTTCGGGATCTGCATTCTCCAGACTGGAAGGATATCGCATACGTTGTGGATAAAATTCCCACTTCTGTCCGTCTTTCCAAGAATTAGGATTCCAAGCATTAACCATGTCTGAACCAGTCATTGAACTTTCGTTTGCAGGAATCTCAAAGAATGGTAATCCCAAACGGCGGAAATCCGACCACATTTCCAATACCAAATACGGAGTTTGTGCAATGAATTTTTGAGTGATAATTTTAGTCAAGTGGTCATTCAATGCTTTTCCATATAAAGTTTTAGAAGCTGTAGGATATTCATAAGTAACAGTTTTCTGTTCTTTGCTGTATCCATCCACATAAGTCATTTGTTCAGCAGTCGGTTCAGTGGTATGATCAAATTTGACTGAAGTACCTACACGATTATAGTTGGTGGAATTCAGATAATCATTCACATATTCGCTAACACCAAAGTATTCAAAACTAGCTTTAATACCGTTCTCATAGGCTTCTTTTGCTGTTGTTCCAGTGTTCCAACCATACAATGAAGCTTCTGCTAACAAGAAATAAGTTTCCCATGCTGCAAAGAATATGCGAGATTTGCCCTGACAATAGTCTTTACCCAACATTGGAAGAGTACAGCCGGGGCCATATCCATTTGTCACCAGTTGGTTATAAGCCAAGGTTGGCGACCATCCACCGCGCGAACCAGCGGGATAACCATTCCAACAACGAGTTGCATCAATCTTTATTTCCCCAGGATTATCCTTATTAGGAATCGGATTCCCGTTTTCGTCTACTGTGTAAAGAACGAAATCTTTAGCTGTTCTATCATTATATTTATCTATGTAGTTCTCAGCATTTTCATCATCAGGTAAACAGAATATCTTTAATGCACGCGGATCAAGATTTTCCGGCATACCATCCAGCCAATATTGTTTAGTAGGATTATCTGTATTAGCAACATAATGTCTGTCATATTTAATACCTAAATAATTAGCTGGTTTAACATAACTAGCCAAATCGGAACGTTGTTCTGTTACTTTAATACCACCTAAATTGGTCAGAAGATTAGCAACTGTTGAGGAAAGAACCTGATCGTCAAATGAACGGGTATATACTCCGGAAAAGACATCCCATCCATCATTTTCTTTTACTGCAAACATCTCATCAGCCGTTAAAATCTTGTTACCTTTAGCCGCATCCTCAAATTCGGTCTGCGCAGTTGCCTTGTCGATGTTTGATAAACGCATAGCCAGACGCATACGGAGTGAATTTGCATATTTCTGCCACTTCACAGGATCATATTTTACATTGTCAAACGGGTCGCATTTACCTTCTGCCTCAACAGGTAGGACAGAGGTGTTGATAGCTGCTGCGGCTTCTTTCAACTCCTTTAAAATGAATTCATAATCATCTTTCTCTGAGTTGAAAACAGGATTTTCCCCTAGGAAACTTTCAATAGGATAAGGTCCGAAATTATCGACAAACTCACTGATAAGATAGGCACGCCAAATACGGGCAAACTGCTTTACGTTCGGGAAAAATTCTTTTTCATGTGCAGTGGTAGTGGCCGCTTCGAGTTGGTTCTCTACTGCTGTAATAGCCAACGTCGCATTTTTAATACTGGCGCTGAGATCAGGATA
>ENA-UADN01000490-UADN01000490.1-human-gut-metagenome-genome-assembly--contig:-NODE-490-length-10398-cov-7.383641_pt1 | contig 10398 bp, 10 predicted proteins | sample MGYA00244223_ERZ654247 | MGnify/ENA primary metagenome ERZ654247 (study PRJEB26926, sample SAMN06165039) | human gut metagenome | biome: ENVO:00009003; feature: ENVO:2100002; material: ENVO:00002003... | reverse complement strand
AAGACAGGGAAACCCTGCGCAAGGGACAGCCGGTCTATCTGGAAAACATGATCGGTGGCAACGGGGGGACTCCTCCTCGTTACCAGTACGGTTCGTGCAGATCACATCCAACCGGTACTGTATACGGATTATGGTGAGACCATTTTGAGGTTTCATGCGTCACAAAGTACCAATGCGTCTTTCCTGACCGACATGAAATGCCGTAACCTGTCTTATCTCGAATGGAGCGGTCGTCTGTGCAGGGGAAATATGGTGAATTATTATCAGTCGGACAACAGTAAGGGGTTGGGGATATTGACTGAATCGTATTATCGTTTTAATGAGCGCTTAATGCTGACCGGTAAACTTTCGTACGGAGTGGAGAAGGGCAAGAATATGTCAGGATCGGTATTTCTTTATCCGGAGTATACTCCGTTTGACATTGTCGAGACTGATGAAGCTGATGCCGGAACAAAGCGTAGGGAATGGTATTCACTAGGAGGAAGTGCGGGGTATTCGTTGAACAGGAGGTTTTCAACAGGTGTTTCTTTGGCATACACGGTGGGGAATTATGCAAAATTCAAAGACTTGCGGCATCAGAATGCAATGATGGATCTGGCTCTTTCCTTGGGAGGCAGACTCCAAGTTACGGAAAGCGTAGCGTTGGGGGCTGCCTATGTGTATCAAAGAAATATTCAGCGGGTTTCTTTTAAAATCTATGGCAATACGGACCGGCAATATACTTCCTTAATCAGTTTTGGAGCTTTCTACGGACGCAGTGAACTGTTTGGAGAGAGTGGATATACGTCGGATGCACAACCTTTGTTCACTCAGACTCAGGGAGGTACTTTTCAGTTTGTCTGGACAACTGCTGCGGTGAAGTGGTTTCATGAATGGGGGTACTATAAGGATAACGGGCAGTTTGGTACGGGGGCTGCTACGTCCATAACCTATAGCAACCATTGTGCGGCCAAGTTGAACTATCATTCGAAACTTGTATTGACCAAGGAGCGTTTGTGCCATGTGATGGAGGTTAGTGCTTTTTGGAAAACGCTCGAAAACCATGAGAATTCTTATAAAAGAAATACCGATGCCAACGGAGTGTCTCAAACGGTTTATTACGGGAGTAATAAAGTGGGAGAGAAGGAGTGGAAAGGTGGAAGTCTGATGTACTCTGTACTTCCCGAAAGTCGTGTACCAAAGCGTGCTTCCTGGTCGGCGGGAGCCGGAGTAGGGTATTATGTTCGTCAGGTGATGGCATCACAATATCCGTTTTACAGAAAGCAGGAAGTCAATACTGTGTGTATGGAAGCATTTGCTACCAAAAACTGGTTGAATAAAAAGAGAGGGTATACTTTGTCGCTTAAAGGGGGATATGCTGCAGGATGGGGAGTGATGAACGATGATGGAACTTATGCTTCGGTTACTGAGAATCAGAAACTTCCTGCCTCATCCGACAAGTTGCTTCTCCGTGAGTACGATTATAATGTGGCTGGCCGGATTCATGCTTGTGTCGAGATGGGCTATGAAAGAGCAGTGACGGAGAAACTGTCATTGTATTCAAACCTTGATCTCTCTTATCTGATAGCCTTGAACACAAGTCTGAAAGGGCAGAAATATTCTGTTTGCGGACTTTCGCTGGGAGTTAAATTTTAATTTTAAGATTGAATATATGGAGAAAATCATTGAGTGTGATAATATAACGCATTATTATGGAGACAGGTTGATTTATGCCGATCTCAGTTTTTATGTAGAAAAGGGTAAGGTACTGGGCCTGTTGGGTAAGAACGGTACCGGAAAAACCACAATCATCAATATTCTGAATGGTTACCTGAAGCCTCGTTCGGGAAAATGCCGCCTTTTTGGAGAGGATATGGACAGCATAAGTCCTGAGACAAAATCAAGAGTCGGACTCTTGCTGGAGGGACATGTGCAGCATACTTATTTTAATGTGCAGCAGATTGAAAAATTTTATTCGGCCTTTTTCCCGAAATGGAAGAAAGAGGCTTATTATGAACTGCTGAAAAAGTTGCAGGTATCTTCCAGCCAGAAGATTTCAACCATGTCGTGCGGACAACGTTCTCAGGTGGCTTTGGGATTGTTGTTTGCACAAGACCCGGATTTGCTGATTCTGGATGACTTTTCAATGGGATTGGATCCCGGATATCGTCGTCTTTTTGTGGAGTATCTGAAGGAATATGCGGCTGCCGAAAACAAAACTGTTTTCCTGACTTCGCATATCATCCAAGATATGGAACTGCTTATTGACGACTGTATGATCATGGACTATGGTCGTTTATTGTTGCATAGGCCTGTAAATGAGATTGTGGAACATTTCAGAAGGTATCGGTTTGCCAGCCCGGGTGACGGCTTCAGACTTTTGCCGGACAAGGATTTGTGGAATCCGTCATCGTTGGGAGACAGGTGGGAGGTGTATTCCTTCCTGAATAGAGAAGAGGTATCGGCACGGTTGGCCGTTATGGGAATAAAAGAGGTAACCGAAGAGAGATTGTCCCTTGAGGATGCATTCATAGGACTGACAGGAAAATATTAATCATTAACACACTGTAATAATGAATTTGTTTAAAGCATTATCGTATAAAGAATGGGTAAAAACGAGGAAGTTTGTCTTTGTCGTGTTGCTCTTGCTGGCAGCAGTTACTGTATACGCTTATATAGATGTCACTTATTCCATTAGGGTTAATGAGGCGGTGAACGTCTGGTATGGATTTATTTTTCAGGGAATGTCAGTTTCCGGGCTGATGATGTATCTGATGCCTTTGTCCGGAATTGCCATGGCCATTGTACAGTTTGTTCCAGAGATGACGAACAAACGGCTCAAACTGACCTTGCATTTGCCGGCCAGTGAGACCAGGCTGGTGTCTGCCATGTTGTTGTTTGGTTACGGGGTATTGCTTGTCCTGTATCTGGCTAGTATGGGGTTGCTGTCGTTACTGGTGGGAAGGATTTTGCCGGCCGAAGTTATATGCATGATGATATCCCAATTGCTTCCGTGGGCCATGGCAGGGCTTGCTGGATATGGTTTTACAGTATGGATATGTGTAGAGCCCAGCTGGAAACAGCGACTGTTTAATATGCTGATATCCTTGGGGTTGTTGGCCGTGTTCTTTGTATCTCTTTATCCTGGCACATATTCGGGTTTTGTCTGGGGAATGATGCTGATTTTGATTTCTTCGTTTGTCTTTCCTTTTTATTCTTGTGTCAGATTTAAACAGGGCATCCAGTAAAATTTATCATGAACAATATTAACGGTATTAAGATATGAGATTAAAAAATATAATATATGTGGCTATCCTTGTGCTGACTACGATTGTAACCTCTTGGACCATACCGGCTTTGGTGAGAAAAATGGTATATGAGTCGAATGGATATCCTCTTATGTACTACAGTTCCCGTCTGAAAGAACTATGTATAATTGATTTTCGGGAAACGAAAGAGGCTTTCCGGGATGTGAAGGGGAATTTGTATCCTCGCTCGCAGTACGATTCGCTCTTGCCGCTGCTGAACTATCGCCAGCTTGCCATGAATGGCAACTTGCCTGATTCCTTGGAAGGACATGCCCTGGATGTGAAAGTATTGCGTTCCAAACAGGTGATGTTCCGTCTCCGGCCGAGCGATGTTTATTCACCTCATCCCAAGATGGGAGTCTTGCTGGAGGCCATGCCTAAAAGGGGTAACTTGTCATTGCCGGGAGATTATTTCAGAATGGATGCTCACGAGATGACATTTGTCGAATCTTCCACTCACTCGATCAACCGGAAAAAAAGTAAAATGTTTACCGACGAGCTTCTGAAAAAAGGATTTGAATTTCCGGTAAAGGCTTTCTGGGGTAATCCGACCGTGCGTAAACCTTATGAGGAAGGTTATTTTTGCCTGGACAATAAAGGGAGCCTGTTTCATGTGAAGATGGTCAACGGGAGACCTTTCGTGAAAGATACGGAAGTAAGCAAGGAAGTCTCGGTAAAATGGTTTGCCATGAGTGAGGTGAGCGATAAGAGGTTTTACGGATATCTCTTCGGTCAGAATGGCGAAATGGGTATTCTGGAGAGCAGTGAGGATGGAGGCTACCGCTTCATGAAGATGGATGTGCGTCCTGTGGATCTTTCACGGGATGAGGTAACCATAATGGGAAACATGTTATATTGGACTGTTAGGTTATCCAATTCTGCGTCAATGGATTGCTATGGGCTGAAATGCAGTACCTTAAGCTCTTTGTCTTCTTATCATCAAGAGAAGGCCATAGGAACCTGGGATAGGGTTGCCGACTTTCTATTTCCGGTTATTCTGTCTCCTCTATCTCCCGACAAAGGTTTTGTGAACGCTTACGTCCTTCATTTTTCTGCCATGGCATGGGGAATGTCGTCTGTATTGGCTTTATTGGTTTTTATGTTTATGAGAAAAAGGTTAGTTTTGCATAAAAATATTATTATGTCGGTGGTTGTAGCATTGACGGGAGTTGTGGGGGTAATCGCTCTTTTGTTGCTTCCCAGGAGTAGATTTGAGTAAATTTTAATCAATTAATTATAAACTGAAGTTAAACATTGAAAATATGAAAAAACTGTATTTTATTATCGCGGTTCTTGCCCTTGGCATGTCGTTTGCATCATGCGGGAACAGTAAAAAACAAAGTGAGTCGGCTTCGGCATCTGAACAGGTCTCTCAGAAGATTGATGTGGAGCATGCTATGTATGTAGAAGATATTCTGCAGAATGCAGAAAAGGAAGTGGGAAAGGAAGTTACTTTAAGAGGTTTTGTTACCCATACGTGCAAGCATTCCGGACGAAGATGTTTTGTGATGGGGCGTGACCAGAAAACATCCATACGTGTAGAGGCGAAAGGAAATATCGGTGGGTTCAATCGTGAACTGATCGGATCTGAACTGATTATCAAGGGTATTCTGAAAGAGAATAAGCTGACAAAAGAATATATTGACCAGGCGGAAGAGGAACTGAAGGAAAAGCAGGGCAAGGGTGAAGAGGGTGAGACTTGCGAGAGCGAGTTGAATAATCTGAACGGCATGCGTGAATGGATGAAGGCCAATAACAAGGACTATTATTCAATATATTACATGGAAGGAACCGATTATGAAGTGGTGGAATAAAAGTCTGTCATACTGGTTGAGGGCCGTTCATCGTGACCTGGGCTTTTTGATGGTGGGGCTGTGTCTCGTTTACGGAATATCGGGCTTTCTGCTGAATCATATGGACGGAAAGGATCCTGCCTTTAAGACTACGGAGGCGACTGTGGTGTTGACTAAAGGGATGGACCAGGAGGCACTGGAGGCTGAATGGAATGCCGGTCCGGAACGTCCGCTGCTGAAAAAGGTACTGGGAATTGACGAGGAACATTTCAGACTTATGCTCGAAGGGGGTGTCGGGGTGTATAATTCGGTAACCGGTGTGACAGAATATGAGGTGCATGTGAAGCGTCCAATCATCTATTGGTTTAACAGACTGCATTACAACCGGGTAAACGGATGGAATGTGATGGGAGATTTCTTTGCTGTGTCTCTGGTTTTCTTTGCGCTGTCCGGCCTTTTTATGATAAAGGGAAAAAATGGTATTGCAGGACGGGGAAAATGGTTCCTGCTTATCGGCTTGCTGATTCCTGTATTGTATGTGATATTTGCCTGATTGACAGTAATGTATCTTTGATGTTTCCCTGTATAGCATTGTTTTAAGGGAAATGTCTTTCTGATAGTAGACAGTTGGTGCCGGGAAACGGAGAGTCTGTTTCCCGGCACCAACTGTTTGATGTTAACCTTTAGACCGTAACAGATTACAAGAATTTCTTCATGACGAAGTTGGTCAGCCGCAACCGGTTGGCCTGGCATTTCTGTTCTTTTATTACTTTATATCCCTTTTTCTCGAAAAAGGAACGTGCTGTCAGGCTGACTTCCGTGGTGATTACGGTCACTCCGTACGTCCGGGCAATGCCTTCCACCTCAGCAAGGAGCCTTGTGGCAATTCCCCTGCCTTGCCAGTCTTTGTGGACAAACATGGAATGCAGGTAGCCGGTGGAATTCATGGAGGAAAAGCCGACCAGGCTCCCTTTATCGTTAAAGGCCCCTGTAAACCGGTGCTCATTCAGCAGTTTTACCCAATGCGCCAGACTGTTCCCGCACGAGGCCCAGTCTGCGACTTCTTCTTGTGTATAGTCTCTGAGATTGACGTTCAGCACGGTAGACTGGAATAAATCCTGCATTTCCGGGGCATCCTTTTCTTCGAGTGGCCGGACTGTATAACTACTTTCCTGCGGTTTAATCACCTTGGAGGGGTTGTCTGCCGACATGCAATCGGCAGGAACCGGGCGGTTGACGACACGGTCTGTACGGTTTGCTTTCCTCTTTCCGGCAATTTCTTTCAAGGCGTTTCTGCATGCCGCAGAAAGACTCGGCTTCATCTCACCGGATAAAAGTTCCAGACAGGTAGTCAGTTCGTTTTTCAACTCCGGGAAAGGTCTGCACATTCTGGCAGCAAGTTTTATCATGACCGAACGGCTGCTGTCGCTTTCTTTCCGGTCGGTCATTTTAGTCAGACAGAAATCGAACAGGTCGGTCCTGAAACGGTCTGTCTCCGGCATCGTTACAAGGAGAGAGAGAATCAGTCCGCGGCGGATGCGGAGAGTGGGGGACATGGCCAGATCGGCTATTCTGTCATAGAACGGAAGCAGGTATATTTCCTTGTCTTCTTTTGAAAGGTAGAATAATATCCATGCGGCATTGTAGGCGGAACGTTCGTCTTCTGAGGTACACAAGATTTCGCACAGACTGGAGATGTGTGCTTCGTCATGATGCAGTTCTCTGGCAATGGAGGTGACCTCTGCCTTTGAGAGTCTGTCTTGCAACTTATTTTTCCAGGGGTGTTTGTCGTACATGAGGTATGAATGGTTGTTTTGATAATCAATAAAATATCCGGTAATCAGTGCGGCTTTTGCCTAAGTTGTTTTCGGTACACCAGCATCGGTGAGATTAGTGTGATTATTACAACCATGATCCACAGGTTGCCGGTGAACGGGTTATATGCTTTAAGCAGTTCCTTCCAAGTTGTCCCGGAGGATAGTCCGAAATAAAACTCAAAACTGACGGTCAGTATCACCCACAATATCCCAGTGAGGATGCAGTCTCCTTTTGAAAGGTCCCTGATACTAGGCAAAAGCAGTCTGGCTATAATGTATATCAGTCCACTCAGTACAATTCCGCTTATCGGAAGGGCATACTGTAAGGACAAAAACTTTTCCAGAACATATTCTCGGAAACCTCCGTTTATGATGGCTATGGGTATCATACAACACCATATCAGTATAATCTTAATCCATTTCATGAGTTCTTTTTCTGTTATGGTATACATTGGGTTTCTAAATTAGTATTATCCTTCGGACTATACAATAATAAGATGAATGTTTCTTAGATGAAACTTCATGCATATGTCCCTACGTATTCTGATTAACTCGGTTATATGTGCTTACTGTCTGGAAGCTATCATTCAGCATGATATGCAGTTTACAAAAAACACATAAGAAGCCCTCCAAATACTCAGCATCTCACTTACAGATAAAATCTGTTTCAGTGACCTCTTTGAATCAACCAATGTTCAATATGACAAAGACCGATTCGCCAAAATGGTCAGCTATTTATTAATTTTTAAACCGTTCCAGTTTTAAGGGGACACTAATGATATTAGGTATAAGATATATACACTTTTTAGATATATTCTTCCCCTTAAAATCTTATTGTACATTTAATTCCTCCTATCCATTCCCATCTTTTTTGTATCATATTATACTGATAACTTATTTGAGGACCAATCTCAATGTTATTTCTCAGCTTAAATGATAATCCTACCCTTAGAGTATAAGGGGCAGGATTTATCGGAAGTATTGGATTCTGTGTTCTGTCTATAGTATAGTTACCAGACATATTAAATTGCAACTTGCCGTTCAATGGGTAAGTTAACTGCGTATTTCGCTGTAAATATTTTAAATAACTATCTGAATCTATATTACTGTCAATTGTAAACTTATTATGTTTTAAATATTCGTTTTTAAAATTAAAAAGTTTAATTGTAGTGTGCTCCTTAAAGATATGTTCCATATTTATGGAATGATATTTCGGCATTATTAAATCGTATGATTTTATATCCAATATGAAATCGTTCCAAGAACTTCTATTTTCCATTATAGGCTCACAATTAAAGCTCCTCTCCAGTTCATTTTTTAAATCGTTGCTTATAATGATAGGCTTTTCACTTTCCAATATTTTAGACAGATGAATGGAATCTTCTTTTGTCCATACAGTTTGTGCACAAAGAAGGTTCGAAAAAAAACAAAAGGCTATAAAAATCACAAAGCCATTGTGTAAAAGCAATTTAAACTCACAAAAAAGATGAATGATATCCATATTATAATACCTTTCCGTCCTTGATTTATCTTTATATGATTCTGTTCTCATATTTCTATTGGATTTATACCATAACATCATGGTTATTCTATCATCATAGCAAATTATTAATTTACATAATTACTCCTCGGGCATATCTAACCATTCGCTCTCATAAATGTTACATCCACCCAATATTCCAATGCCGTTTTCAATATTTGTAAAATGACTGCGGATAGGGGCAAGGCCGTAATTCCCAAGTTTATTGTTATTTATGTCATTTATTGACTTGATATATTTATATAATTCTTCCGATAGTTTGTACAGAAATATCTTAAACTCATAGGTCTCTTTCTGGTATTCATCTTTGCTTCCCGGGTATTGAGCTGTACCAACATTCAGTGTATATTCTCTTCCGTTTACCATATTATCATCCCAAATATAAATGAAACGGTAATATTCTTTTGAAAGTCCAAAGATGTCATCGAAACCGGTTTTATCGGAAAGCAATGGCTCTTTGTCCACTTTGAGTTCAACCGGTGCGTATTCAATCTGATTCTGCTTATTGGATGACATATATTCTGTTATCTTTTTTCTTAGTACTCTAATGCCATAATAATCCTTTGTAGCAGCGTTATCTTTAAAAGAAATTACCAAATGTATTTCCTTTCCATAATCACCATTTTTTAAAGCTATCTCAGCCTTGATCAACGGAAATGGCTCTGGTATCTCAGTTTCCGATTTAGCTACCGTCAAATCCGGATATGAAACCTCAATATTAATCCTGTCCTTCTCCTTTAATTCCCCCAGCACATAATATGAGTTTGGCGGAAGCATAGCTGTAGGCTTTTCATTGAACTTAATTTCTTTTTCCCTTCCATTAACTGTAAAATTAATGGAAGGCTTGTTTATTATATTAATCATCTGATTATTAACGGACGTACTTTGAGAAACCTGTATCAATGTAGTATCACCTTTAGTTGTCGGGAAACAGAACAGTACAGTTTTTTGTTGAGTGTCTATTCCTTCAAGAGAGAACTCATTATCACATGATTGTAGATAAGCTGCTATTAATAATATTATTACAATTCTATAAATCATATGGCTTTAAAATTTAATTGTATAACTGAAAGACGGTATAATAGGAAATATTCCATGTCCTTTTCCTATAAATGTTCCGTCTGGTTTTTGTTCGACTGTTGCATACAAAGGATTCTTCCTGCAATATGCATTGTATATGCTGATATTCCAAATTCTATCAAGTCCTCTCTTTGTTATTTTATGGAAATTTATTCCCAAATCCAATCTGTGATATGCCGGCAATGATATATTGTTTGGTGCTTCGTATATCATCATATAACCATTGGGTTGCTCTGTGCCTGGTATAACGGGAGCTTCCGTCTGTTGAGTTGGAATTGTAATCCTATTTCCGCTATGATAGTTCCATGATGCATACGCATCTATCCTGTCATTGAATTTATGACTCAGGTTGATTGAAAGTTTGTGACGATTATCAAATTTATCCGGATACCATGTATAATGAAAATCAGGAAACAGTCTCCTGTTCCATGACAGCGTATATGAAACTTCGACTGATGTTTGGGCTTTTCTAAAACTGATATCAGCTTCCATACCATAGGCTTTCCCTTTACCGGTACGGACTTTATTCTCCCATTGTTCAGCTGTAGGACTTAGTGTTCCATCACTGCAATCATATTCTATAAGATTATTCATTGTTTTGTAAAAGCCTTCGATGCTAAAATTAATTCCATAAGGTAGTTTTGTATATATACCCGCAGCATACTGACGTGCTCTCATTGGAGATATCCGTTCAGTTGAAGGCACCCAATAGTCAGTTGGCAGATTCAGGTATGTAGCAGAAAGAAGATGCATAAACTGGCTCATTTCAGTATATGATGCTTTAAAACTTGCCTTATCACATAGTCGGAGGTTGATTGCTGCACGTGGTTCTATTGAATGATACATTGTTCCTCCTATGCTGAACATTGTATAATGCAGTC
>ENA-UADN01000465-UADN01000465.1-human-gut-metagenome-genome-assembly--contig:-NODE-465-length-10589-cov-5.571768_pt1 | contig 10589 bp, 11 predicted proteins | sample MGYA00244223_ERZ654247 | MGnify/ENA primary metagenome ERZ654247 (study PRJEB26926, sample SAMN06165039) | human gut metagenome | biome: ENVO:00009003; feature: ENVO:2100002; material: ENVO:00002003... | reverse complement strand
TGATGGGATTCCTGGGTATCGGTAACAACCCGATGGTAGGTTGTACAGTAGCTTGCGCAGTTGACGTTGCTACTGCTTTGAATAAGTAATTCCTACTTAATCAAGATAATAAATCCCTGTAACTCATGAGTTATGGGGATTTTTATTTTGTCCGTACTTCATGGGTAGAAGATAATTTCCTGTTACTTTTTGCTTGCTTTTCTTCTTATAAATAGTTGTAGGTAGATACTGAATTAAGGCTGAATATCACTTAAATCAGGCTTGTTTTTCTAAGGTTAAGAAGCGACTGATTATCCTTAAAAATGGGCTAAAAAGACGATGTTTTGTGACCAATTTGTGACCATTTTCCCATTTTTTCAAAAGTGGTCACAAAAACAGCTACATCTACCTAATACACAGAAAGATATATCACATTTAAAAGGACTTCCCAATGTCTAATTTTAAATGATTAAACTATGGTAAGAAGTTCATTTTCTATTCTCTTTTTCATAAGAGAAAGTAAAGCGAGAAAAAGTGGTAAAGCACCTATTGAGTTAATGATTACAGTAAATGGGGAAAGATGTCCTCTATCAACTGGTAAACAAGTTCCTATCGACAAATGGGATAAAACCAAGCAACAAGTAAAAGGAAAAGACGAAGAAGCTCAAAGCCTCAACAATTATCTAAAAGCAATCAAAGCCAAACTCTATCAGAAGGAAGCAGAATTATTAGACAGAGGTTTTATTATCACAGCAGAACTATTACGTGACACATATTTTGATAAGGTAGAATCACTCAAAGAAAAAAGCCTGTTTGAAGTCTTTGAAGAACACAACAAAGAACAGGAAAAGCTGGTTGGAAATGGAGTTTCTAAAGCTACCTATTGGATTTCGGTCTATACAGTAAGATTACTCAAAGAATTTGTTCAGCAGAAATACAAAAGAGAAGATTTATACTTACGTGAACTGAATCTAAGCTTTATCCAGTCGTTTCATACATTCCTAAGAATAGACAAAGGAATGGCACAAAATTCATCTACCAAACATCTAAAGCTACTTAAAAAGATTGTCAACCTTGCAGTAGCCAATTCCTACATGACTACCAATCCGTTCATCACTTATAAGATAGAACGTGAACCCGTAGAAATAGACTTCTTGGATGAAGAAGAACTGAGAAAGATTATCAACTTTGACACTCCCCTACCCAGACTGGAGAGAGCAAAAGATATGTTCCTCTTTGGCTGTTTCACAGGACTGAGTTATATTGATATTAAAACTTTAGCTCCAGAACATTTTGAAAAGGACAATACAGGTAGAATTTGGATTAAGAAACGCAGGGTTAAGACTGGAGTTCTATCACGCATCCCCCTACTCCCTATCGCCAAACTGATACTGGATAAGTACAAAGGTGGAGAGAAATTGCTTCCTATCCAAGACCCAGCAGATATAAACAAATATCTAAAGGATATAGCCATTTTGTGCGACATCAAGAAGCGAATCACATTTCATACAAGCCGCCACACATTCGCTAGTACGGTTACTTTAGCCAATAATATTTCATTGGAAGTCGTTTCTAAAATGCTTGGTCACACCAATACCAGAATGACTAACCATTATGCCAAACTTATAGATAAGTGCATAGGTGAACAGATGGACAAGCTCATGGACACATTTACAGGAGATTCCAATTACTAAGCCTTACAAACTATGATTATCCCACTTGCAGTTATTGTGAGTGGGATTTTCTTTTTATCTTTAAGCAGATAATTAAAAAATGACAAGTAATGAAAGAATTTATAGATTGTGATGAAGATAAAGCACTATTTGCATATATAGAAAATATCATAGCTGGCAATAAAGAAATCACTCAGACACCAGAGGGAAGCATTATTTTTACAGGTAGCAAACTAAAAATAAGTAATCCCTTCTTAGCAATAGAAACTTTTGAAATAAGGTATAATGAAAAGAAGATTGACTGTGCCTATAAATATAAAGACTATATTAAAGACAAAGATATACAAGCTACCGTTAAAGGTTTAGGTATGAATCCAGATTCATTTTGGCTTCTTATTTTATTCTGTTATGACTACGCTTGTGATGTTTGCTTTACAGGGCTTACATATATAGATAGCCCAAAGAAGAAAATAGAAAACTTTATAAGTAAGTCTAAAGAATTTATAGAAAAAGAAAATGACAATTTAAAATTCAAAAAAGAAACAAGTCTTACTTTAAGAATGAAAGGGAAATCTTGTACTCTTAATGATGAAAAGGCTTTATTACTTATCTTAAATTGGATAGAAAAAGGAGTATCTGAAATATCAAACGATAGTATACTAAATACATTTGGAGGTAATAATGCAAATGAAATTTTTACCACAAATATAGAGTCTGATTCTGTTTTAATATGGTACTTTGCTCAACTCATTTTATATTTCTTTGAACTAAATCCTCTATTTAAAGGTAGAGCAGCTAAAGGTAGTGGAATCTCTCTAAATAAAAATATTCTCATCTCTAACTTAATATATCATACTCATTTATCTCTAAACAAGAATTTCCTCAATGATGACGAATATTTAAAAGGTTATCTAAAACAATATAAAGACAAAGAAATAAAGGCACATAGCAGCATTTATTGGTAATTGCCCTATTAATCAATTACTTATCAGTTCCATTTTTCTATACTTCAATAAAGGGGAGTAGAAAAGTGGAATTTTTTTATTCTATTTAGTATCCCTCAAATAGCTCCATCTTTGCAATGTCAAAAAGAAAGATACGCAGTTAAGACAAAGAAAGGGGAATAAAAAACTATCAAAAATTTATTCTCTTTAGTACAGACTGGAATCAAGTACTTTTGCGTCATAATCAGAAAGCCAAGTGTACATAGGCAGGATGATTACAAAGTTGATTTACAAACCATTAAAAAAAATAATTTATGATAGAAAAAATTTCAAACTCCGTTTATAATGATGCTGTGAGTGTAAATCTTAAAATGTTGTCAAAGGATTTACAAAGGCAAGAAAAGACATTAAAATCTCTTCAAAGAACAAATGCTAATGAAACGGTAATTGATGCACAGAAGCAAGTTATCAAAGACTTACAGGAGAAATACGATGATTCTGTTGCAGCAGAAGAACTTGCCAAAGAGTGCATAGGTGATTCACCTATCACTTTTCAAGTAGTAAATGAAGAAACAGGTAAAAGAGAAGAAGTGAAGAAGAAGATAGCTTTTGTTAAAAACAACCGTCCAATAAACAATGTGAAAGTGGATAAGTTCATATCCATCATAGCTAAGGACAAATACGAAAAGGCTTATCCTATCATCGTAACAGAAGCCAAACAACTGATTGAATCAGGCTATAAAATCTATGACCTTAAAGGTCGTGAAATCTCCTTAGAAGAAGCAGACGGTTATTTTGTGATTCTTGACGGACAGCACAGAGGTAAAGCATTTGCCATACTGATAGCAACAGGTGAAAATTATGAGATTCCCAATGTTCGCATAAGAGAGAAAGAAAATATCGGTGAATATTTGGTGGATATTAATGATGCTGGAACAAGTTGGGATAATAAAGATAGATTGGCAGTAGCAGCTTTAACAGCTATCGAAGAAAAGGACTTGTTCGCAGAAATCGCAGCACTTATTAATGATGGATTTAACCCCTCAACTTCCACCCTTATATTTACAGGAAAGAAGTTCTCAAAAGGTCTGATTAACAAGGTACTCAAAAGAGAGAAATTCTCTCTACCAAAAGGTGCAAAGGTAGACATTGAAAGAGGTAGGAGATTTGTAACTCTGTGCAAGGCAACAGGCGTAAAAACAAAATATCTTACCAAACATTATCTTATTGACGGATTCAACTCCTATGCTGCATCAACAAACGAGGAACAGGCTTTTAAAGCACTGGAATCGCTTAAAAATCTAAACCTGACAGATGAAAGGATGGATAAGATAAAAGATGGAAATCATTTTATAACCTTGCTCAAAGAAGCATTACCCGATTAAATCCATAAGGAGAGAAAGGCTTGTGTGACAGGCAAGCCGTTTCTCTTAACAGACCACCCCAATTTCTTAACTAAAAGTGCAGTTTCCGGCTATATACTTGTCTGATATAATTTACAGGGTTGGGGTGATATAAAAAGCAAGTACATACTATTAACTAATTTACTAATAACATAACTTACTGGCTTTCCGTCCTTTCGGACGAAAACAGTGAAATCCTATTTAGCATGAAAGTTTCAGATACAAGCGGTTACAGGATATTCCCAATAAGCATATCCAAAAACCTTTCAAATAAGGAAGCATTTATTTACCTTTCGCTCCTTTTTAAAAGCGATTATAAAACAGGGGAATCTAATGTTTTGTTGGAAACTCTCTCTAAAGAAACAGGATATGACAGCGAAACAGTAAGTGGCTATCTTCATAAAGCAAAAGAATACAAATATATTGAAATTACTCCAAAGACTTGTGGCAAAAAAGAGGATGGAAGTACCAAGACGAAAAACTTTTATAAGATACATATACCTCAAAAGGACTTTATCATGGTAAACAGAGAATTTCTTGATTTTCACATTGAAAACCTCTCCATTAAAGAAGAAACAGACCTTAAAGGATTTATCCTGCTTATAAAGTGCATTTGCTTGAATAACTGCAATTTTACATATTACAGTCTTAGAGAAATGGCAGAGCATTTGAAAATCTCCTATGCTACGATTCATAAACTTATGAGAAAATGTAGGGATTTGGAGTTAATTACATATCATAAGAAATACTATAAAATCATGTTGGACTATTTCGATTTAGGCAATACAGGATATTTCCCTAAAGGCACTCCTGACCTTTATAAAGAGATTTACAATACAATAAAACTGTTCTGTGAAAATAAAGGATTTGAAGCTCCACCCTATAAAAGAGAATTTATAAGTCAGATAGCCGTAAAATACAATATGACAAAAACAGAATTGAAAGAAAGCAAGGATATAGAGTTTATAAAAAAATACTCTGTTAAATATCAGTTAGGAGAAAGGCTACCTAATATCAATGAGCCTATAAATAGTCTGAATTATTTCGTAAAGGTACTGACCAATAAAAACTATACATTACCTGTCAACCAAGAACAAACCAGTATCAAAATATGACCTTATTTAAAGATAGCTTCGGCTATCTTTATTTGTTCATATACTTTAAACTCCACATGGTAAAGCATACTGTTTCAAATTATCCATCCATTTAAATTGCAATACCTCTATTACAGTGAATATAGCCAAACTCAAAAAATCACTATTATAAGGAAAAACACAGAATATCACTGATTCTACTTGATATTTAATCAGATTGGAAAAGCATAAATAAAGACACGCACGATTACATACAGGTACTTATAAATAAATCCCCCTATCTGTTACTTTGGTTACTGTCTTTTAAAATTATGATGATTACAGGCTCACGATTTCACTACGTTTTCACTCCCCCTACCATACTTGAACAAAAAGAGATAATAAAACAATATTATTCACCATTTTAAATTTTAAAGTATGGAAAATTTTATCTTATTGCCATCTAAGGCACAGAAAAGAAGTAGTGGTTTTAATCAGTATGCAGAAGACGCAACGATTATCACAGAAGAAACTACAAAAGTCCAGAAAGTAAATCATTTCATAGAAGCAAACACTATGGAGATTGATTTACAGCATTTAAAGAGTGACTGCATAGTTCCAGTATTCAGTAAGGACAATGAGCTTACAATTTCTCATAATGCCTTTATTGAAACAGTTTGGGATGCCGCAAACTCATTCTTTACAGGTGAAACGATAGAGAAACCAGATATTAGAGTTTCTCATATTATCAAAGGCAGAATACCAGAAGCTATCCATAAGCCTGCAAACCAACTTTTGGAAAGTGACAAGACACAATACTTTGAAAGGATGATGTTTTGCATTGAAATTCCTACTATTTATGAAACGGTAGAGGGAAACAAACTCACTCTTTCAGTAGGTGGTGTGCGTGCTTATAATCACATGAATCTCTACAGTAAGAAAACAGTAGAGAAATTCAAGGTTTTTATAGGATTCAAGAATATGGTATGCTGCAATTTATGCGTTTCAACGGATGGATATTTGAGTAACTTGGAAGTTTCAAATACCTGTGATTTATATCGTTCTGTCTTGGAAATGTTTCATGCCTACAATCCTGCAAAACACATTCATTTAATGCAGCAGTTGGGAAATACCTGTATGAGTGAACACCAATTTGCACAAATTTTAGGAAAGATGCGTCTGTACCAATGTCTGCCACAAGGTTTTCAAAAGAGTATTCCACGTTTGCTTATTACTGATACACAAATTAATTCAGTAACCAAAGCATACATACAGGATGAGAATTTTGGAAGTTTTGGTAATGACTTGAATATGTGGAAGTTTTATAATTTACTCACTGGAGCGAATAAAAGCAGCTACATAGATTCATTTTTAGACCGTTCATTAAATGCAACGGAAATAGCGACAGGAATAAATGAAGCATTGCATGGTGACGAGCGTTACAGATGGTTTATTGATTAATCAACTTTTAAATGGAGAATATTCTATAAAACGAGTATTCTCCATTTTTTCTACTACTAAAGATTTTATGAATCAGAAGAATTTCAAAATTATGAGTTTGGCTATATTATTCTTATTTGTACTAATAATATTGCTTTTCGTCTGTCCTACATTTGCGTTTTTTATAGTAGGACTATTCTTTTATTTATCAGACAATCACTAATGCACAAAGTGAATGTTTCGCTATTATTCAATCAGTTAGCTGTTATGGATATACAGCGGACATTCACTTTTATTATTAAACCCTCAAAAGTAAATGTTATGAGTTTGAAATACAGCAACACAACGGCTGACTTCTTGGAATGGGACGAAGCTATGAACCTCATTAGAAAACTTTATAAGGATGGAAATTACAACATGAGTTTATTGATAGCTTTAGGTTGTTTCTTTGGTTTAAGGATAGGTGACATTCTTTCTTTAAGGTGGAATCAGATTCTAAATACAAGTGAGTTCACCATAATAGAAAAGAAAACAGGAAAGAAAAGGACTATCCGTATAAACCCACAACTCCAAAGGCATATATCTGAATGTTACAAGTCTATCAGACCAACAGGAATCAATGCACCTGTATTAGTAAGCCAGAAAGGTACAGTCTTTTCAGTTCAGAGGATAAACATCATACTAAAAGAACTGAAAAAGAAATATAGGCTGCATATAGGTAATTTTAGCTGCCATTCACTTAGAAAGACTTTTGGCAGACAGGTTTATAACATGAATAGTGAAAATTCAGAGTTGGCTTTAGTAAAGCTTATGGAACTTTTCAACCATTCAAGTATTGCCATTACTAAAAGGTATCTTGGACTAAGACAGGAAGAACTTTTGAATACTTACGAATGTCTTAGCTTCTAAATCTATTACAGGTAGAAAATCTGAAAATTTTGCTCTTATATGGGCAGAGTTAGATTTTCTACCTGTTTATAGTGGAAAAAACGGATAATTGGGATGATATATGCAGCCCATTAAATTTTTCCACTACTGAAAATTTCAGACCTTATAAATGGATAATGTGTTAAAATCAATAAGTTACAAACTTTTAGATAGAATAAAATTGCTAAAATAAACACTTTTCAGTAATTTTGTGTCAATTTCAACGGACTAAGGTGTTAGGATGCTGAAAGGACATAATTAACGAAAGGTGTTATTGAAATTATCTTCTTAGATTAAACTTCGCAACTTTAATTTTAGCATGAAGATGATAGCAGTAGCACCACACCATTGATATATACATACCTTATGTTTATAAGGCTTTTATATGACCTTTGGTGTGGGTTGCTATTGTTTTATCCATGCTAAAGGGTATTGCGAAGACCTAATCTAAGGATAAGACAAATATAGTTCCCACACCTTATTTTTTTATCGCTATCTTAGGGGACTGGGTAGCACAATAATTGTAATGGTATGAAATGTTTCAAAATTTCAGTGCTTTTATTGTGTGCTATATTTACACTTAGTAGTTGTGTCACACTATTGGGAAAAAGACAAACCATATATGTTGATTCTTATCCACAAGGAGCAAATGTCTATGCTGGTAGAAAACACATAGGTATTACACCGTGTAAACATAAAAGTAAGAGGGCTAAATCTACATTGACATTTGAAAAAGAGGGTTACTATCCTACAACCATTTCTACCTCCACAAAAATGAGAGGTGCTATTTGGTGGAATCTACTTTTTACTGGTTTTATTGGAGTATTAGCTGATATTCCGTTTGCAGAAAAATATACTAAACTGTCATATTCTGCAAACTTGCGTGCTTTACCTGAGCCAAAACCTTATGTTCCTGCTCCATCTAAAACAAATTCAACTTTGCCATCAGAAATGAAAGCAAGTTATTCTACTTTATCAAAAATAAATTTAAGCAATTCTAATACGGAAATGAGAGCTAAATCTATTTATAAAAGATATGAATCAGCAGTTTTCATGATTTACACAAGTGATAATGTGAATATATCTCAAGGGTCTGGCTTTTTTGTTAGTAAAGACGGAATAGCAATAAGTAACTATCATGTGTTTAAAGGAAGTATTAAAGGACAAGAAATCATAAAGTTATCCAATGGAAACATGTATAAAGTCAAAGAAGTTTTGGCTTATAGTAAACAATATGATTATATTATTTTCAAGGTAGAAGGAAATAATTTTAATTATATACCTGTGACTAAAAGAGGATATGAAATCGGTGATGAAGTATATGCTATTGGTAGTCCCAAAGGTTTAAAAAATACATTATCAGATGGACTTATATCACAGAAACATTCCAATTATACTATTCAAATTAGTGTACCTATAGACCATGGTAGCAGTGGAGGAGCATTGATAAATAGCTATGGTGAAGTTATTGGAATTACTTCAGGAGGTAGAGATGATTCAGGTGCTAATCTAAACTTCGCACGAGATATTAGAGCTATTTTTGATACAACTTATTAAAAATGTAATCTTACTTCTGATATGTGAATGTTTTTAAATAGGAAGAAAAAATATACAATAATCGTTTTTCATACGCATAGTTACAAATAATGAAAATAACGCTTTTATTCATTACAATAGCTATACCCATGCTTGCTTTCAGCATGGGATATGGCAACTTAAAACAAGATATAGATAGAACTTTACAAATAACTGATACTATTAGCACACGAAAAACACTCAATGACATTCATTTTAAGGACTGGGATAGAAGTGATTGGTTGGATAATGAATATATCCGTACTTTGCGAAAATATTTGGATGATTACAATAAGGGAATTGTCAACAATACTAATTTAGACCCTTATAAAGAGCAAATAAAAGGTCAGTTTGTGATTTATGACATTAACCCTTATCTGTTAGGAGGTGCATTTATTAGAATCACATTCCTTGACATGCCCAACAGAGTGTTCAGTAGTTGGATATATAGTGAAGTGAATAAGGATAAAGAAATTGTAGAAAGCTATGAGTTCCGTTCTATCAGCATAGAGGAAGAAACTACTGATATGACTAAAGAGGATATTCTTCAAGCTATAAAGGAAATGGATGGAATAAAATTATGGTAGAACTTAAAAATTCTAATATATGGAACAGAACACCAAAGACAACACGAATAATAAAGATATACAGTTGGATGATATTTTTGAAAGAATCAACGGTATATTTGGTCAATACAACTCAAAAAGAGTTACACATAAAGAGTGTTTAACACATGAGAATTTTAAAGACTTTAAATCTACTGGATATTTTATTACCAAGTATTTTATAGACAACCAACTTGATACAACTGATATTAGAAGAACATTACGGAGTAAGCATATTGATTATACCAATGATATTCTTTTAAAAATAGATAATCAGCGTGACGATGATTCAGATAGCCTAATAAAGCAAATTGCAGTACATGATAAAGAACTGCCTTTAGAGTTTACTTTAAATAATGACTTATCAGAATCAGAAGAAAAATCTGCCATAAATAGCTTTTTAGGAGATTGCATTACTGGTTTGAGCCATGACATTAATTCTGTTTCATTTAATTTTGAAGAGAATAAAATCAAAAACACATGCTGCAAACATTTCAATGACAATTCCAATGGGTTGATATTCTATAAAACTTCTGAAACACTTACTTCCATTATATCTAAAAGATTACTGGAAGTTAAGGATATATATAAGGTTTATTGTTACTGTCCTACTTGCAAAAAGATATTTTGTATCTACCGTGAAGAACAACCATCAGAAATAGAAAATATTATTGAACACATTCCTATTGGCAGACGTATTATAGAACATGTTGAAAAGGAAGTTGATAGTTTACTGGATATACCTAAAGAATTAGGTTATTGTCACGCATTTTGGGATTTAAAAGAGAAGATTCTTTTAAATGAATTTGGTCTGATTTGGTATTCTCCATCAGTTATAAATATCTTCACCTGTTATGATTAAATGAATATTCAAAGATAATATAACAAGAAAAAAGACTATCTTTGTTTATTGAATGTGCGACAAGAAGTCGTACAAGTAATTGTTCAGCATGATGTCTGAACCTGTTGT
>ENA-UADN01000453-UADN01000453.1-human-gut-metagenome-genome-assembly--contig:-NODE-453-length-10735-cov-5.591667_pt1 | contig 10735 bp, 5 predicted proteins | sample MGYA00244223_ERZ654247 | MGnify/ENA primary metagenome ERZ654247 (study PRJEB26926, sample SAMN06165039) | human gut metagenome | biome: ENVO:00009003; feature: ENVO:2100002; material: ENVO:00002003... | reverse complement strand
TGTAGCTCCGTCTCATGGGCTCGGAGATGTGTATAAGAGACAGCTATATTTCAGACGGGAAGATATCATCCGCCCGCTTGATGAATGAATTTGTTTACACATATGTTTTGAAGTGATTTAATCTGTGTATTAAATTTTTACGCATTGAGTGAAATCGTGTGCAACACACACGAACGGGAGAACAAGATTCTCTCCTACAGATTAAAAATAACATTGCTATATAAAAATACAATTTACTTTAAGCAAAAACAAAATCACACACTAAACCACCCAAAAAAAACGCAAAATAACATTATTATAAATTATTGAACAGACAGTAACAAGAGCTTGAAAAGCGAGGAAAGAATATGGATAACGAACAGAATCAGAACAAGAATTCGAGAATTATTGATGTCGATCTGCAAAATGAAATGAGAAAAAGCTTTTTGGACTACTCCATGAGCGTTATTGTTTCCCGTGCGTTGCCCGATGTCAGAGACGGTTTGAAACCTGTTCACAGAAGAATACTCTATACAATGAATCAAATCGGTCTTGATCCGTCAAAGCCGTACCACAAGTGTGCCGACACGGTAGGTCAGGTGCTTGGTTCGTATCACCCTCACGGTGATGCCTCGGTTTATGATGCAATGGTTCGTCTTGCACAGGATTTTTCCATGAGATATATGCTTGTTGACGGTCACGGTAACTTCGGTTCGGTAGACGGTGATCCGCCTGCCGCTTACCGTTATACAGAGGCAAGAATGAGTAAAATTTCTCTTGAAATGCTCACGGATATCGAGAAAAACACGGTTGACTTTATGTCAAACTACGATGACCGTCTTAAAGAACCGACTGTTCTTCCAAGCCGTTTTCCAAACCTTCTCGTAAACGGTTCAAGCGGTATTGCCGTTGGTATGGCAACCGAAATTCCGCCCCATAACCTCGGTGAAACAATTGACGCAGTTTGTACTCTCATTGACAATCCCGATGCCGAGCTTGCAGAGATTATGGAGTGTATGCCCGGACCCGACTTCCCGACAGGCGGTATTATCATGGGCAGAAGCGGTATTCGTGCCGCCTATGCAACAGGTCGAGGAAAAATCACCGTAAGAGCCAAGACTGAAATTATCGAAGCTAAAAACGGCAGATATAAAATTATTGTTACGGAGCTTCCGTACAAGGTCAACAAAGCAAGACTTATTGAAAACATTGCCGACCTCGTAAAGGATAAGAGAATTGAGGGTATTTCAAATATCGAGGATCATTCCGACCGTAAGGGTATGCACATTGAAATTGACATCAAGAGAGATGCCTCACCTCAGATTGTTCTTAACCAGCTGTTCTCATATACACAGTTGCAGACAACCTTCGGTGCAATTATGCTTTCTATCGTTGACGGCGAGCCTAAAATTCTTTCACTCAAGGAAATGCTCCAATGCTATATTGAATTTCAGGCTGAGGTTATTCGCCGCCGTACTGATTTTGACCTAAAAAAAGCCCGTGACAGAGCTCACATTCTTGAGGGCTTGAAGATTGCTCTTGACTTCATTGACGAGGTAATCAAAATTATCAGAAACAGCAAGGATACTGCAAGCGCAAAAGCAGGTCTTATGGAGCGTTTCGGTCTTGATGATATTCAGGCTCAGGCTATCGTTCAGATGCGTCTCGGACAGCTCACAAATATGGAGCAGACTAAGATTGAGGATGAAATTGCAGCCCTCCACGCAAAGATTGAAGAATATCTCGAAATTCTTGCAAGCGAGCCAAGACAGCTTGAAATCGTAAAAGAAGAAATTATGCAGATTCGTAATAAATATGCCGATCCGAGAAGAACAGAAATTTGTGCTGTCAGCGGTGAGGTTGATATTGAGGATCTTATCCCGCAGGAGGAGTGCGTTCTTACACTTACACAGTTTGGATATGTAAAGCGTCTTTCTGCCGATACCTACAAAATTCAGCGCAGAGGAGGTCGTGGTGTATCGGGTATGTCACGCCGTGAAGAAGATATTGCGGCTGAAATGTTCGTTATCAATTCACACGATTATGTTCTGTTCTTTACCGACAAGGGCAGAGTTTATCGCCTTAAATGCTATGAAGTTCCCGAGGGAAGCCGTCAGTCAAAGGGTGTAAACATTGCAAACCTGATTCCGATTTCACCCGACGAAAAGGTAACCTCAATGATAAGAGTGCCTGAATTTGACGAAGAAAAATACCTTGTTATGGTCACCCGTCAGGGCATTATCAAGCGTATTGAACTCAATGCATACAATACCTCAAGAAAGGGCGGTCTTATCGCTCTTGAACTTAACGAGGGTGACGAACTTGCGTGGGTAAGAATGACCGACGGCAACAGTCAGGTTATTATCGCCACCAAGAAGGGTATGGCTATTCGCTTTAACGAAACCGATATTCGTGCAATGGGCAGACAGGCTCGAGGTGTTAAGGCAATGGCTCTCAAAGAGGGCGACTGCGTAGTCGGAATGAGTGTTGTCCGTGAGGGCGGTCTTGTTCTCACAGTTTCCGAAACAGGCTACGGCAGACTTTCAAGTCCCGATGATTACCGTGTTCAGAGCCGTGGCGGTAAAGGTCTTACCAACTACCACACGGAAAAATACGGCGATGTTGCCGCTATCAAGGTGGTTAACCTTGACGATGATATTATTATCATCTCAGAAGAAGGTATTATTATCAGAATTGCCGCCGAATCAATTCGTGTTTGCGCCCGTCCTTCAAAGGGTGTAACCGTAATGAAAGTAAACGGTGACGACAGGGTTGTAACAATCGCCCGTGTTCCCCACATTGACGGTGAAGATGATGAATCAGCCGAGAGCGAAGATAACGCAGAAAACGGCGAACCGTCAGAAGCAGTTGCGGAAGAAGTTTCCGAAAATAACGAGGGTGAAACTTCTGATTCAACCGAAGAAAATACGGAAGAATAATTGATAAAAATAAGAAAACTCCACTTTTTTAAGTGGAGTTTTTGACACATATGAAAATCTGGTGATTTGATGAAAAAATCTTTAGTTCTGATTGTAGCGGCAATCCTCATGCTTTCACTTTTCGGCTGTTCTGACAAGAAGAATGCCGATGTTTCCGGTGTAGTAGATGCGCCCGATAAATTTTCTACTCTCGATGAGGCAAAGGTAACAGAAAATCCGAACATTCGCAAAGAAAGTGAAAATATAAACGGAATGTGCTACGCAATCACTCTTGAAGAATTTACATATAATTACAACGAAATGCTCAAAGAGGCGGGTAATCTTGATATGATTAATCCAAAGGGTTGGAAAATGCTCGGCAGTCCTCAGAATGATGCAAACGGAACGGAGTATCAGTATTATTACTACGATGCCGATAAAATCAGCTTCACAGCCTCTGTTGAAACAAAGACAAATTATATTATGAATATCGGTCTCGGAACAACAATGAGCAACTTTGTTTCGATTGAGAACGAGAAAAATAACAGCGATACAATCCTGATGAAAAGTGCCGTAATGGCTGCCGCAGTAAGCGGAATGGGCATTAATAAGGTTGATACAATTCAGGATATTTTCTATCTTACAACCTTTGAAAATACAAATGAGCTGTGGTACAACGGCAATGTCTATGCTCTCAGCACCAATGAGGATAAGGCAGACAGTGAACGCAGTACAATGCTGTTTCGCACCTTTCCTATCTCTGATGAAGTAAAAGAAAACTGGGGCATTGACGAGTATGAAAGCTATGTGGCAAACGCAACTCAGGTAACAACAAACGCAAATTAAAAATGAATTTTGCAAAAAGACAAGGCGACTATCGTTTTCGATAGCCGCCTTATAGTTTAATCTGTTCTGTTATTTGTTTTACTTTTTCTTTCTGTCAACAGCCGTTGCGGTAATGAATGCACCGCCGCCGGCAATCAGCAGGACAATCCACAAAATCATATTATCGGTATTGCCTGTTTTCGGTGAGGCTGTATTTATCGGTTTGTTTGTTTGGTCAGCAGAACTGCTTTCGGAAGAGGCAGTATTTATAGGCTTATTCGGTTGATCGTCCGAGCTGTTTCCAAAATCTGTCACAGGAATATCAACGGCAGTCTTTTTGTAACCGCAGACGGTGCATTCCTCATGCTTTGAGCCTTTTTCGGTAGTAGTGGCTTTCCTGTCAACAATCCATTTTAAGTTGTGAGCGGTTATGTCAGCCTTTTCGCCGTCTTCACATTCGTGCCAATGATTTGTGCTGTCATATTTCCACTCCGTGCCGTAGTCGTGGTTGTGAGAATCAATTTTCGGAATATCAACGGCAGCTTTTTTGTAACCGCAGACGGTGCATTCTTCATGCTTTGAGCCTTTTTCGGTAGCTGTGGCTTCCTTGTCAATAATCTGCTTAAAGGTGTGAGCCGTTATGTCAGCCTTGTTGCCACACTCACATTCGTGCCAATGATTTGTTTCATCATACTTCCATTCCGTACCGTACTTGTGTGTATGTCCGTCTGCGGCAGGAGTCATTGTCAGATCAGTGAGAACCCACATAGTACCGTCGGAGCCGTCGCTCTCATCGCCTTCATAGCGCTTATAATTCACAAATTCGCCGTTGATCTTCAGCTTGGTGTTGGGTCCGAATACATAAGTGGTATTTTCGCTTTCAACATAGCCCACAGCTTTCACATACACACCGTAATGATAGGTCTTCCCGGCTTCAAAAGCGGTGATTTTGTTTTCATAAGCGCCGCTGAAGAAATCTGCGGAAATCGCACCGGTTTTGCTGTCCAGTTCCCACCACTCGCAATTGTATGCATACTTCACGCCTTCGGGACTCTTGCCGGTAAAAACGGGCTTGTCGCCGTCCTTGAAGCTGACGGTGACATTGTTGATCTCCACCACATCAATAACTTTCACGGTGGTCGGCGTCATGGTCAATACATTGCTGAACCAAATGGTTTCGCCGTTATCGTCTACATTGATCTGATCGGGTGTCAGGGTGATTTCTTTACCGTTGATATAGAGCTTTGTGTTCTTATCAAAGCGGTAGCCCTCTTCCATGCCCAAGTCGGAAATCTTGAAATATACGCCATAGGTGTAACTCTTTCCGGCTTCAAATTCCGTAATGAGCTTGCCGTTGTAACGCTTGTTCCAGTAGTCGCTGGAGGTAATGCCATAGCCACTGCCGTCATTGGCGTCCCAACGCTCATGGTCGAGATCAATAAACGGATCCACGGCGCTGGTCATAAAGCTCGGTTTGTCGCCGGCATTAAAGTTGATACGAGCATTAAAGTCAATTTTCTCTACAGCCTGACCGGGGCGCAGCTCTGTTCCATATTGAATGAGGCAGGTTTTTCCATCATCCATCACCATGACCCACGCAAAGGACGGCAGACTTGCTCCGTTCAATGTGACATTTTCTGTGTTTGTCAAATTACTGTCGAAGGTATAGCCGTCTTTCGCCTGAAGTTTCACGGAATATCTGTATCTTCCGCCCTTTTCAAAGGTGCTGAATCGAACATCGCCGTCCGAATAGCAGCTTTCATCGGAATACCAATAGCCAACAGTGTTCATGGTGTCATTGGCATCCTTCTCCTGCTTTTCCCAGCACTCAAAGAGAATATCGTATTTGTCCTGATTGGTGCCTGCCTTCTTGGCCGATACCTGCGGGGCATTGCCCGGTTGATAGTCGAGTTTCACATTCTCAACATCGACGGCAGTGAGCGTGCTGTTTTGTTTGGTCGGTGTAATCGTTTTAACAGCAGGGACATACAGGTATTCCCCACACAGACTCGATTTTACGCTTTCCCCATTCACTGTAACGGTGGCTTCGCTGTTGAAGGAATATCCATCCTTCGGCTTCAGCATAAGGGAATACACATAACGCTTGCCGCTTTCAAATTCTGTGATGGTCGGCAGAGAGCCATGCGAGCCGTTATCGGAATACCAGGCGGCAACGGGTTCGTTGTTTTCGAATTCCTGCCAGCATTCATAAGCGATTTCATATTTATCGGCATCGGCATTATATACCTCGGCGGTTGCCTGCGGAGCGTCACCCGAACGATAAGCGAATTTTACATTCTCAATGCAGACATTATTTATAGTTGCTTCGTCCTGAGAACCTCCATCAATAGCTTGCACAATCAGGTCATAGGTTGTCTGATACACTAGATATTCATGAACAACAAGATTCTTATTCACACTTCCGGAAGCTGCGTTTTCGAGAACATCCTGATCGCCGACGAGTATATTATCCCCAATATTACTACTCTCAAAATGATCAACCATAAATGTGTTATTACGGTTTTCAGTGGTAATATTTCCTCGTGAAGAAAATTGTGCAATGATTTCATCATCAATTCTTTTGATTTCTGCCTGCACCGCATCACTGTTAACATTGCCTTCAACGAAATCCCCTGATTTGGTCACTTCTGTTGTTTCTGCCACATTGCCGTCTGCATCTTTAATGGTGACCTGCGCAGTTGTTTCAACCTTTGTGTGATAGAAATGACTATAGGGTTTAGTGGTATTGTCTCCGATCACATCTGTTACACCGGCATATGCTGTAATCGGCACAATGGATAGTGCCAAGTACAAAGTCAGCAGAACAGTCAACAGCTTTTTTGGTTTTGTTTTTTTCATATTCATCTTCTCCTTTCAACGGCTAACGCCGCATAAAATGTTTTTTGGCTGTATCCGTTTGGTATTATTACCGTCCGTTACCGCCATATTGGCAGGTTGGCTGTGATGAACACAACCCCGTATACCTGTCAAAGATTTCACCATTATTTTAGCATATTTTACGCACAATTTTACCATAATTCCAAAAAAGTCAATTGACTATTTTGAAATTATTCTGTAATATACTCTTATAACATTGTTAAAAACAAACTCGTTTGGAGTGATATCTATGAAATTTTCTGAAAAATTAAACGATTATATTGAGCAGTTGTCCTGTACGGGAAAAGATATCTGTAATTTATCCGGCATTTCTGCGGCATCTTTCAGCCGATACAGAAACGGCGAACGAGTACCCGAGCTTGGAACAAAGCCTTTTGAGGATTTATGCTGTGCGCTGGCACAGATTTCCGCACAAAAAGGAGAGCTGCAAATCACCGCTGACTCTGTGAAAAAAGCGTTTGTAAGCTGCGATGATTTTGTATCAACAGACAAGGAGCTGCTGCGGAAAAATTTCAACACACTCCTCTCTGCACTCAATGTCAATCTGACGCAGTTGTGTCAGTACACAAATTATGATGCGTCTGCAGTTTTTCGCATTCGTAACGGCTCAAGAAAGCCCGGAGATGCCGAGCGGTTTGCATCTGCGGTTGCTTCCTTTGTTACAAGAACAATGCAGACACCGTCCGAAATCGGTGCCGTTGCCGAATTGATTGGCTGTGATATTGATGAAATTTATGATTTGTCGGTTCGATACGCAAAAATAAAAAGCTGGCTTTTGAAACAGCCCGTGCAAAAAGCTGAAGACAACAGCGTTTCAAAATTTTTAAGCAAGCTGGATGACTTCGATTTGAACGAATATATTAAGGTTATTAAGTTTGATGAGCTGAAAGTTCCGTCCGTACCGTTTCAGATTCCGTCCTCCAAGACATATTTCGGTATTAAAGAAATGATGGAGAGTGAGCTTGATTTTTTGAAATCAACCGTGCTTTCAAAATCATCAGCCCCTGTGATAATGTACAGCGATATGCCGATGAAAGAAATGGCAAAGGATCCGGAGTTCCCAAAAAAATGGATGTTCGGTATGGCGATGATGCTAAAAAAAGGACTGCATCTTCATCAAATACATAATCTTGACCGTTCTTTTGATGAGATGATGCTTGGTCTTGAAAGCTGGATACCGATGTATATGACAGGGCAGATTTCTCCCTACTATTTCAAGAATGCTCCGAATGATGTCTTTCTGCATTTTTTGAAGGTGTCGGGAATTGCCGCACTTTCGGGCGAAGCTGTTGCCGGATACCATTCCGACGGCAAATACTATCTGACAAAGGTAAAGCGTGAGGTGGAATATTACCGAAAGAGAGCCGAGGAGATGCTGAAAAATGCCTATCCTTTAATGGAAATTTACCGCAGTGAACGAAAAAATGAGTTGAATGCCTTTCTTCTTGCCGATACAAAAACAGCAGGCAAACGCCGCAGTATTCTGTCCTCTTTGCCGTTGTATACAATAAGCAGTAAGCTTCTTGACCGTATTCTTACACGGAACAATATTAATGCAGAGCTAAAAGAAAAGATAAAAGAGTACGCAAAAACACAAAGACAGCGAATGAAAATAATTCTTGAAAATGAAAGAATTGAAGATGAGATACCTGATTTTGTACAGGAAAATTTTACGAAAAGTCCTCCCATGCTGGAACTTTCAGGTATATTTTGTGAAGAGGATATTCCGTATAACGAAGAGGAATATACTGCCCATTTGAAAGAATCAATGGCTTTTGCAGAGCAGAACCCGAATTACACATTAAAGTGCAGTACGGCGCACGCATTTCATAATCTGAAAATTATAATTCACGAGGGACAATGGGTGATGGTGTCCAAAGGAAAAACGCCTGCAATCCATTTTGTCATTCGTCATCCCAAGCTTCGCAGTGCGATAGAATGCTTTATTCCGCCGATAACGGAAGTCGAGTAAGTCGGTAAATCAAATATAACAAACATATAAATACCGCAACAAAACAAGCGACAGTTTAATTTCTGTCGCTTGTAATTATACTTTATTCTTTTACATTACATATATCATGTATCGAGTTCAATAACTACAAATTCTGCGGACATAGGCGGAATTGTGAGTATACCGTTCTCAAGTTTTGAACCAAAAACAGGTTTGCCGTCTGCATATCCGGGCGGCATTTTTGCTTCGACTTCATAATCATAGAGATTGAATGTGCAGAAAATAGCGGAATCTTTGTCGTGGCGGATGTATGAAATTCTTCTTTCCTCCGAAAGAACATTTATAAAATCGCCGTCCCACAATGCCGAACAGCTTTTTCTAACATCGGCAAGCTTTTTGTGCCATTCAATGAGCTCCTTATTTTCTTTGCCCCATGGATAACAGCAACGGTTGAACGGATCACGATATCCCTCCATTCCTGCCTCGTCACCGTAATAAATACACGGAAATCCCGGGAGAGTAAACTGCATTGCGCTTGCAACCTTGAGTAGCTTTACACCGAGTTTTTTATGCTCGTCATCAAGCTTAGTGTCAGCCTGCCATTCCCTGTCCTTGCCGTCAAGCGGTTCGCCTGCCATAACTGTGATTGCTCTTTCGGTATCGTGAGTCGAAAGTGAATTCATCAGCACTCTGAGAACAGGACGGGGATAATTTTCGATTACGCTCATAATCAGATCCATTGTGTATTTGCCGTGCTGACCTTTGCAGAAGTTGAGAATTGCATCCCTGAACACATAGTTCATAACGGAGTCAAACTGTTCGCCGAGCAAGAACTTTCTTCTTGCACCGTAGCTTTCCTTGTTGCTTGCGTCCTCCCACACTTCACCTACAAGAAAGGCGTTCGGATTTTCGTCCTTAACGGCTTTGCGTAGATTTTCAATGAACACATCGGGAAGTTCATCTGCAACATCAAGTCGCCACCCCGAGTTACCGCATTTCATCCATTTTCTGACAATGCCGTCTTTGCCGTTGATATATTCGTTGAATGACGGAGTTTCCTCAATAACCTCGGGCAGAGTATCAAAGCCCCACCAGCTTTGGTAATTGTTCGGCCATTCGTTGAATTTGTACCAACTGAAATACGGCGAGTTTTTGTCATTATACGCACCGCCCTTGCCGTATCTGCCGTAACGGTTGAAGTAAACGCTGTCACTTCCCGTATGAGAGAACACACCGTCATTGATGATGTGTATTCCCCTCTTTTTAGCCTCTGCGCAAAGGTGCTTAAAATCTTCCTCCGTTCCGAGAATCGGATCAACCTTTGAGTAGTCGCCCGTATCATAGCGGTGGTTTGAGTATGCTTCGCTGATAGGATTAAGGTAAATACAGCTTACACCGAGGCTTTCAAGGTAATCAAGCTTCATCGTAATTCCCTTGAGGTCGCCCATAAAGAAATCATTGTTCTTAATCATTCCGTTTTCATCGGGTTTCCATTCGGGGAGAGCATACCAATCCTTGTTGCGTTTGTAGTCGGTACGCTTTATATTCTTTTCTTCACCGCTGAAATAAAAACGGTCGGGAAAAATCTGATACATAATTCCGCCGACAAGCCAGCCGGGAGTTTTAAAGCCTTTTTTGTAGCAGGTAATCTGCCAGCTTCTGCCCATATAGTCTTCAATGGTGCTGACCTTATACGGATCGGACGGAATAACATATCTTGTTTTATCAATGGTAGTAAGCTTAAAGTTATACCAATAAAGTCCGATTTTTTTCGGAGTAAAATCGCACTCCCAAATTTCGGTATCCTCGTCAAATTTACCGCACCAGATAAGCTCGGTAAATTCCCAATTGCAGTCATAATCATATTTTACACACAACTGTGCTTTTTGTGTATGCTCCGCCTTAGGCAAAAGAATTCTGAAATGAATCTCGGTACCCTGTTCAACCGCACCAAACGGTGAACGATAGTAAATTTTTCGTGAATCAAACGGTACGGGCATATAATCACTTCCCATAATAATATATTCCGAAATGTCAATTTTGTTTTGGCGGTTATGCCCTGTTAATCGGAAATTAAGACAAATCCGCCAAAATGACGCAAAGATTATTTTATCACTGTCTCTTATACACATCTCCGAGCCCACGAGACGGAGCTACATCTCGT
>ENA-UADN01000437-UADN01000437.1-human-gut-metagenome-genome-assembly--contig:-NODE-437-length-10871-cov-6.388221_pt1 | contig 10871 bp, 7 predicted proteins | sample MGYA00244223_ERZ654247 | MGnify/ENA primary metagenome ERZ654247 (study PRJEB26926, sample SAMN06165039) | human gut metagenome | biome: ENVO:00009003; feature: ENVO:2100002; material: ENVO:00002003... | reverse complement strand
GATGTAGCTCCGTCTCGTGGGCTCGGAGATGTGTATAAGAGACAGACTTTATAAACATTCCCAACAAACTCTATTCAATAGTTGGTGCTACTCTTTCGATACAAATAGTATTAAAGTATGAAGCTAACACTCAATCGCAAATTCAGAGGTCCGACCTATACAATAGGCGACTTGTCCATCAATGGTAATTTTTTTTGTAACACCATCGAAGACACCGTAAGAGAACTACCGGCAGCTTGCCCCAATACCCCTAATGGCCATTTTTGTACTTGTAAGGAAAAGATCTATGCCAGAACTGCCATTCCCCCTGGAACATACAAAATCACTCTTCAGTACAGCCCCAAGTACAAGAAAAAGATGCCGTATCTGCACGATGTGCACCATTTCCTCGGTATCCTGATTCATTCCGGCAATACGGAAACCGACTCTGCCGGCTGTATCATCGTGGGGAATAACACGGTTAGAGGGAAAGTGTTGGAATCCCTTGCTACTTTCCAGAATTTATATTCCATACTTGAGTCTGAGGCCGATATAACCATTCAAATCGTATAAGGAATGGCGGTCAACAAGCTCAAACCGCCTAAAAACCTGCATATCGAGTTCAAACCGTCACCACGACAATATGAACTGTGGAAGTTGTTGCAGCCTAATTATTGTCCCCACTGCGGCGGAGAAATAGAGCAAATCCTTGTCGGTTACGATCCGCAAAGGAATCCGCAGTATAAGCCGCAATGTAAGCAATGCAGGTCGCAAAACCTTCCACAGTTGATATTGGGTGGGGGAGCAGCGGGTGGCGGAAAGTCTTTTATCGGTAGCGTATGGTTGGTATCCTCGTGTATCCGATTTGAGAATATTCGTGCGGTCGTCGCCCGTAAGACGCTCAAATCATTGAAGGAATCGACCTGGAATACCATCAAGTCTATACTGAAAGATTGGGGACTTAAAGAGGATATAAATTACAAGATAAACAATCTCGAAGGCACACTCACATTCTGGAATGATTCGGTTATTATCATGAAAGAGATGGCAGACATCCCCAGCGACCCGAACTTTGAACGTTTTGGTTCGTCCGAATATACTATTGCTATGGTGGACGAGGTATCGGAGATTTCCGAACGGGCTGTCGAGGTGCTGTTTTCCCGTCTCCGTTGGAGAATCCACGAAACGTTCAGGACGCCACGAATGTTACTCACGACTAATCCGACAATCCACTGGGTGCGCTCCCGTTTTGTACAAGACGAGAATGGTGAAAAAGTTATTTGCCGTGAAGGTGAATCCTATATTCCATTTTCCGTATTTGATAACCCGAACATTGCTTTTCGTCAGGTTTATGAGGCTGCATTGAACAAAATTCGGGACCAAGCTACCAAGGAACGCCTGCTTTATGGTAACTGGGACTTTGTGGAGGCCAACGATATGGCCATTTATCGCAGTTTTGATGGTTCCAGGCATCTTGTTACCGGGCTGAAAGAAAAAGTATATGATCCTACCAAACCGCTTGTTACGGTTTGGGATTTCAATGTCGCTCCCCAAATGTCCGTGCTTTCCGCACAGATAGACTACGACAACAAGAAGGTATATATACTTGAGGAAATACTCGGTAAGCCGGAGGAAAAAGAGAATAATACGCCTGCATTGGCACGAAAAGTACGTTTGAAATTTTACCGTGACAAACATATCGGTGGAGTGGATGTAACAGGAGATCCATCCGGATTGCAGCGCTCCACCACTAACGAGGACGGAGTTAACAACTACACCATCATTACGGACACTTTTGGTAAAGGGGTTCTACGCCCAAAAGTGAAACTTTTACGAAAGCAGCCTCCGCAGGCGACACGCTGTGAGTTTGTAAACGAGGTGTTCGACGGTTACAGCGGCTGGGATATACAGATAGATATCAAATGCCGGAAGCTCACACAGGATTTGATTTATCAGCTCCGCAACGAGGACGGTTCAAAGAATAAACAGAAGACTACCGATCCGAAAACCGGTGTCAAATACGAGCGTTACGGGCACTTGTCCGACTGCCTTGACTATCTGCTGTGTTATTATCTGCGTGACAGTTGGTACAAGTTTAAGAGTGGCGGAGACAGAAATGGATATGTGGTTTCTACCTCGGTTATTCAGGAAGGATTTTCATATTAACAACGAAATAAGAATATGTATAGACGGTTTCTCAATGACAACGATTATTTGGGTATCATTACTCAAGAAGCCCTTGCACAACTGACACGGGGCAATGACGGGCGGTTTGTTCAGGCTGAAGAATCGGCGGAAATAAGTATCGTGGAATATCTCTCGGAGAATTATGAAGTGGAGAAAGAGCTTGCCAGAGGAAAGTATATTGCCGAATACGATCGGCGCATTACCTATCCGGTGGGAGTGCATATCTACTTTGAAGGGCAAATTCATGAAGTGATACGTTCCATCAGCGGTTATCGCAAGCCGTCAACAGTTATTTATTGGGAAGAGTGTTCCGATATCAATACAGATGCAGCATTGGTTATAAATTATTCCCAATTTGGCACCTATTATCCGGGTAATAAGGTAAATTGTAATGGGGTCATCTATACATGCCTTTCGGAGAATGGCTACAAGTTCGATGATATCCGCATCCCGCTAGTCAGCGGCTGGAAGGAAGTAGAAACACCATCATGGCAGCCCATAGGATATCCATTATGGGACGTGGTTGAATATGGTGGAGAGTTTTACACGTTAACGACACTTGACAGCTTTGACAGCAATCTCGATCCAATGGCTTCCAACAATTGGGGAGCTATCGCAGATTATGATCCGGCATACAACACATATGAACTTTCGGATCACGAGTACGTAGTCTACAAAGGGCGGGTGTTCAGTCCAGAAACAGACGTAAATGCTGATATTCCACAAGCAGGACAACATCTTGTGTTACATGACCCACGTAATTCTAACCTTAAGAGGCACATGGTAAGACTGGCCGTTTATGAACTTACAAAACTCATAGCACCGAACAATGTGAGTGTTGTACGGATACGGGATTATGAGGACAGCATGAAATGGCTTAATGATGCAGCCCGTTTGCGGCTCAACCCACAAATTCCTCGTAAACTCGATGAGACCAAAAAGCCAGTTACCGATTGGCAACTGGCTACGTTTCAGACCGACTATAATCCGCACTGCAATCCATGGTTTATATAAAATTTGCTATTCATACACCTTGCTGACTATGCTGTGAATTGAGTGGAACCATAGTCTCGGATATTATTTCTTTTCCTGTAAGGTACAGATACTGACTCTGTTCCAGTCCGGTTCAGAGAACATGTCCCCTATGCCTTGTCCTTCCGCAGTGATGCGTGAGGACGCTATCCGATATTTTTTTGTCAGGATATCCTTGACTGACTCCGCACGTGCACGTGCTATCCTCTCATTCACCTCCATGCTTCCTTCCGGTGAGGCATATCCCTTGATAACGACCTTGGATTCAGGATGCCTGTTCATATAGGAGGCGATCCGTTCCACGTTGGGAAGTTGTGAGGCGTCAACCTTGGAACTGCCCTGACGGAAAGTTACGATAGATTCCAGTGTCTTCGCTTTTTCAATGACGGTTTCAATGACCGGTTTCTTGTTCTGACATTCAGCCAGCTGCTTCTGGAGCATGTCCACACGAGCAGCTGCTTCCTCTGTCTGTTTCCGGCTGTCCGATAGCTGGCCGCGCAGACTGTTGACGCTTGCATTCAGGTTGTCCACCTCTCTTTGGTCATATTCTTTTACGAGAATGGCATGATGCCTGCCGGAACTTCCCTTTATATAATAGGTAATCCCCGCAAGTAGTTCAACGTGTGCATTGTTGGCATTGAAACGGCTCTTGTGCTTGTTGAAGTCACCTTCCATATCATATACCAATGAAGGCTTCAGGCTGATTGCCCATGCTTTTCCCTTCCCGATATTGAAGTTGAAGTCCATTCCCAGCCGTGTACCCCAGGAGTTAGCGTCTCCCGTACCATTGACATAGTCATGAAGCCAACCTATTCCAGCTACAACCTCCATTTCAAAGGTTCGAGGTGTTCCGGGATAACCACCGAAAAGATTCATCATGTTAAACTTGCTTAAAAGCTCGATATTCGAAGCGTCAAAAGCCGTCTTACTACTGCTTGTATTAATGTATCCCATGAAAGAAGTTCCCAGACTCAGAACCGGTGTTATCTGTTTTGACAGTTCAACACCCATGGCGGGGCGTGAATTCTTCCAGAAGGCACTGTGTGTCATAGGAGTAGTCACCCCACCTTTTACTCCAACAGACCAGTTGTCCATAAACTTTGTTCCTTTCAACAAGGTCTGTCCGTTTGCGGTCAAGACAGACACTCCAAGCATACATAAAATCAAAATGTTTTTTTTCATTAAATTCAGTTTTTAATTAAACATAAGGGAATCATCCCATTTTATCAGTACATTTACTTGTTTCAAAAGTAAATCCAAGTATCATCATACCCATAGATATTGTAAATATTTGAATACAAAACATCTCTTTTCCCGTATATTTTACATAAAAAATGAGGGAAGCAAGATACAGATCTCCTTATCTTTCAGAGTCTTTCCTCTTTATGTCTTGTACATCTATCCAACAAATATAGCTCCCATATCCACTTGCTGGGACTTTTCCCAAAACAGGGGTGGAATCTCCTACTGAAGGAGCGTTCCGAAATATTATATAAATCAGCCCTTCTTGACAGTATTCGCTTTTTTATAGTTTCCATAACATTTTCTCAAAGTGCCGCCTAATGCAGGTCAATGCGAAAAAGAATATCATTATTTTTCATCTTGCATATAGCTCCTTCAGCAACCTTGTATCCAAATATGTTCTGACAGAGCCCAATACTTCTATCAGAGGCTTCTTAGCGGGAAGAATGAGATTGTCAGAGTTGGTTCTTCCCCCTTGGCAAACAACGAATCTGAGAAAAGTTTATCACATACACTTACATTCCCGTCCCCAAATAAAAGCACACATCTCGAACCAGTTATGGATTTTATCAGGGTTCCTATGTTTGGTGGAATGCACACCATCTGATTTTTATAAAATCCGTAAACCTTTGTATTTGACCAAGTCAAAAATAGCATCACCTTCATCCATAAAAAGAATGCACAACAGCTTGTTGTTGTCAATCCGGTATACTTCATTCTCCTCCAATTGCTGACAAGTAAATCTTAAATCCGAATTCATCTCGTAAATCAGATAGGATAAATATTCATCCAGATATAGTAATTTCATATTTTATATAACAAGAATTAGGACAGAACTGTTTTTAATAAAATAGACAATACATTAATTAAAACAGACAAATTTAACAAACAAGATGATACAGTTTTATCAATCAGTCTTTGATTTTGACAAGCTATTTTAGGTATGCAGAATCAAAAAACTTTGTTTTGATAGTAATGATATTATAAATTGCTACTATTAACCGCAGTCAGATTGCATTCTAATCACTAAAACAGTATTTATAAAATATATTTTTGAGTGCCTCAAATATGTATAAGTGATACGCAACAAAATTCTTGCACCTTTTATTTCATAAATATGTGGCTCATACAAAAGGGATAGGAATGCTAGAAGCAAAAGTATATGAGATTTTTTTTATCTTTTTTATTCCCGTGCAAGTCTTACTTACACGGGAATAAAACTTATTTAGGTAAATATTTCTTGTAATCATCTTTCGCATCTGGATCAACGACCGGACGTACGGAATAGGTCATGCAACGCCTGTAAACAGCGCTTGTATTGGAAGTAGGCGCCCAACCGGCAGGACCTCCAGTGGAATTAAGCAGATAACGCCCTGCATGAGTATCGCTTCTGGCTTGTGCCACGGCGAAAATGACTTCATTACCCCCAGACTTGCCATCTGTAAAACTGCCGTCATAAATACTTCCAGGCAGCGGTGTGTTAAGGCCGGAACGACTTGCATAATAATATGCAAACCTCAAAGTTACAGCCTCTTTCTGCGACATAATCCGGAATCCGTAAGGAGAAGGGTCAAATACGGTTTTCCCGCCTACATCCTCCGGATTCCCTGTCTGGGAAGGCTGGTTCCATGGATACAGGAATACCCAGCGGTCTTTGAAATAACTAACAAACCCATGCGGGAAACATTCATACAGCCAGAAACTTTGATGAGAGACGATAGCGTTTGGATGTTCGATGCTCTGTTTCATCGTAAGAGCAGCCCCTCTCGCTTGCTGAGCATCTGTTTTTCCATAATCCACATCATTTCCTCTCTGTTCCCAAAGGAAATCAAATAGCTTGCCACTGCCGTCATAAAAGTTTTTATTGACACGAACATCATGTGCCGGGAACGGGTCTTTCCTGCCCCATTGATATTGCATACCAAATTCCCTATATGCATCTGCACTATACTGTGATTGGACCCTTTCGTATGCTCCCAACAGATGCGACATCAATTGAACCGTTTTCGGACCATCACCTCCCTGACTCGCAACATCCAAGACTGTCGGATACTTGTCAACAATCCAGATATGCCAGGACCAGAGTGTCGGATTCCCCTTGATCTTTCCAGATTTAATTTCTATCAACACATTTCCCGGAGTCTGCCCTGGCTTGACATAAATATATGATCCCGGACCGGAACCTCCCTGTTCGGACAATTCACTGAGTCCCGCTTTTTCTATATCATTATGTCCGCCAGCCTCTTTAATGTCCGTCCACACGATATTGACTCTCCAATCATCATCTGCATCCAACTTATTCAACATGAAATCCTCTTTGCTACCGGGAAGTCCCTGCTTACCACTTAAAACAGCGTCATGATCCAGAAGCTTTTTGTAATACTCATAGGCAGTATTTACCCGGGAAACAGGAATAAAGATCCCTTGCTTTGTTCCCGCTTTAAGCATATATGTATTCGCTTCAGGCTGCACAATTCCGGAAACCAGCTCCAACTCAAATTCTCTTTCCGGAAAAAGACCATCAGGGGAATAAATCTTGAATTTCGCCTTACCGGAGTAAAGACGTGGAGACACCATATCGTCAACAGCTATGAAAGGCACAGGTTTTCCCGAAAGGGAAGGATCCTTCTCATAGAAAAGCGCAAAGTCTTCTATCACATTACCAGCATTGTTGTCAGACAAAGCCGAAACCAACTCAATTTTGTATTCGCTGTTGGCTTTGACATAATATTGCTTCTGTTTGCCATCCATCAGATAGATACTGTTACTAGATACCAGCAATGACTGATGCAGGAATTTGTCAAAAAAGGGGATAGCATTATATTCTTTCTGCAAGAGGCTGAGTTTCCCCGACGCACTTCTACCGGTTTCCACATGTGTGACGGTGAAAGTATAAGTGGTATTGAAGTTATCGAAATACTCCGTATTTCCTGTAATGTCGGGAGCTGTCACCGTATACTTCCATATTCCCCCAGCAAGTTGACCCGCTTTCTCTATCTTAAACGGATTGGCGGCTTCAGCATGGAATACGGGTTCCAAATCATGCGGTTCTGTCTTTACATAGAAAGTAACCCTGGCACCTGTCTCTTCCGCCGTAAGCGTCCGCCCGTCTTTCGTTACCACTTTGCCCGCCTGCCCATAGCTCTCGCCATACTGATTGACCTCAATAAACTCCAGCGGCCGGCTGCAGGCCTCATCCGCAAAAATCTGTAAGGTGACATTGATATCCTTAGACTGTTCAAAGCCAAGAAACCATTTCATACGCCCCGCCTTCACATAAGCGGCTTTCAGCGCATCCTGGGCATCTTCCGGCTTTTCCGGCCACATTCGGGATGCATCCACATGTTCTGTGACTGTAAAGGTCACGGTTTTCTCATCGGTCGGTGCGGTCTTATCCGGATCCGAAGGTTTTATAGAATAACCGATCCATGCAGGCAGTCCCTCTATCGTGAACCCCTCCGGCCAGGAAGTCTGCACTTTTGCCGTCAGGCTGCCTCCCTCCCTATAAAAAGTGAAATGGTCATCGCTGACCCCCAGCATATATTGCCCGTCATACTGCACGTTGGACATCGTGGACTCACTCCATACCACGACATTGTACATGATATTGGCGGCCGGCCCTTTCCTCGCGTCCTCTTCCGTGTCGAATCCCGGGCCACCCACCGCCGTGATGTTCACCAAATAACGGTGGTTACGCAGCAGAGGAAGGTACTCGTATGTCGCGTCGGCCTCGACTCCCGTACGTTTCAGGTAGTCTATCCGGAAGAACGTCTCCTTGTCGGGACGGCTCTTGTCCGCGCCGGTCAGTCCGACAACAATATAGGGGCGCTTTAAGTAATTTTCTGTATTATTTTCCGGAAGGGTCTCTCCGTTTGCTCCTTGTGTGGCATCTGTCGGTGTATTGACAGCCTCCGGAACATACATCTCGCGCAGTAGTATCTTCTCTTCCGCTATGGAGGATGTCCTATCGGTTTTCTCTGTAACTGTCGGAGCGGGAACAGGAATGGATGGCTGTTTGGCCTTTCTATTGGCCTTATCCCAATAAGTCTCGTTCTCGAACGGGGAGACCCGCCCTTCCGCATTGGTATTATAAAAAAACACCTTGGTCAGTGTTATCCCTTCAATCCCCCCGGCTTTCTCGTCGAATGTGGAAGCTCCTTCTGATGTACTGCTCAGGTTAAGCCCCACGTCCACACGTGCCACAGCGCGGACCAGATAAATAATACCAAGTTTAGGAACGGCACCGGAACTGTGATCCACCCTGACCGGATCCGAAACTCCCCACATCGGGAGCTCCCCGTCCTTCCATTCCCCTTTCTCGGGCATGGAAAATGTGAAAAGATCCATAACCTCCTCCCGTGTTTTTCCGGTCAACTTGTCCATCCCGGTCTCGTCTGACGCGGCAATATTGGCCAGCATCACGAAAGTGCTGGTATCGCCTGAAGGGGTATTCTTCGCCAGCAAGGTCATGGTCCCCTTGCTTTTCTTATCATCCGGGGCGCTGGAGGGTGTGAAAGAAGTCACTTTGGCCTCATATGAAAACTTGTCGTCCTTGTCAAACACAAGTACCCTGATCCTCTCCGCTGCCGTGGAGTTCTCCCCCTCCGGTGTAAGGGACCGCGTCAGGGGATTCCGGAGACCAAGTCCTTCGACAGACATGCTGACAGACGTCCAGCCGTCCTTAACTGGCGCTTCTGTACTTCCGTTTCCATATTCGTCAAAGGGGTCGCTGCATCCTTGCATGAGAGGAATTCCCATAGATATCGCCAGAAAAGCGAATATCAAAGTGTAATGTTTGATTCTCATATATTTGTTCTTTAAACTGTTTTTTCTTTGTGATGGAATGGACGGCATGCACCGTTACCAAGGAATAACCACCTCCGTATCCTCCCATTCGTCCACGACAATGTCATATTCCATATTCCTGGTTCCTTTCAGCGTCGAGAAGACACGATAAATGGTATTACGCCGGATATTGTAATAAGCTTTGTCATTCTCGGAAAGATCCGGGTTGTAAAGCTCGATCTTATACGTCTCATCAGGGTCTTCTGTCCGGTAATCGACAGATAAGACCAAAGTCAACGCCCTTTTTTTTTCTGTCCCGTAGACTCCCGGGGCCACATAGATGTAGTTGGGTGTCTTACCCGTATATGGGAGCAGCCTTTCTTTACATTTGGCCACAAAGGCGGATTCTCCGGTTCCCTCATTGGCACCCTCATGAAAACTGGCTCTTTCCGGTAATAACAGAGGCTCTCCAACATAGTCCGCTCCCCTGATATTCGGGTTACCACTTCCTGTGGCAGTGTATTCCCCGGAAGAAGGCAGTACGGAATAACCGCTGGCTTCATTGTTCAGAGTGAGTTTTGTCACTTTGGAAAGCGGCAACAAGGGGGACAGGTAGTTGTTCCCGTCATCAACTGTTGTAAGTATGAACTCAATACGGGCATGAATGCGTTCCAGAAGTATACAAGGAGAAAGGGTAATCCTATTATTGCCGAGCATATTATCCGGAACATGGAAGTTGCACTGACCCGTCATAGGGAGATATTTCCGGTTTTCTCCTTTCAGATCGTCAGATGTGAAAATTCCGGTCTTTTCCATTAATTGCTTCGGATCAGGAATTGTATGCCCATTCCTGATCTTTTCCAATCCGGATTCACAATTAACTAATAAAACAAAATTATAATCTCCCCCCATCAATTCCAAGTCCAGGGCTATATCGGACTCATCTACATCCACTCTAGCCATTTCTCTCATTTCAAAACGGTCAATGCCGGTTACATCTGCCAGCGGGTTAGCCATTCCTTGGGGGTAATAGAAAATGACTTTTTCCGGAGAGTTCCCGACGTTCTTGTAAGCGAAAAGCAGGACATGCTTGACGGTTTTCTCATATTCCTCCGCACCGATATAGTTCTCCTTCCATTCCCCCCCTGAACGCACAGGGGTTTTCGTCATCCGGGAAGCACCGGTGCCCTTGTTCATTTCCGCCACGATCCGGATAGGAATACCCGTAACAGATCTTTTCATATCTTCCGTATCTGGCGAGCATCCAGTCAATTGTACAATTACCACGCAGGCCGCTGTCAACAACCTTATCACAGTTCCGTATTTCATTATATATCGTTTTTTATAATAATCTCAACTCCTTTCTGATACCACACGGATCTTAAATCTGTCCTGAGATGATATCAGCACCTAGCTCTACGGGACGGGAGACGACATTCCAATCCAAGACGGTCGCCTGTACCAGTGTCCATGTTTCCTTCTCGTACTTGAGTTTCAGAGTTATGGGAAAATCATGGTCACACTCCAGGCTATACGGTGGTTCTCCCGAATCACCCCGGAACATGATGATGTCATCCACCAGATTGGCGGTATAAAGGATCTCCCCGGTTGTCTTGTTGACTAGGGATACGAGCGTGTTCCTGCCT
>ENA-UADN01000405-UADN01000405.1-human-gut-metagenome-genome-assembly--contig:-NODE-405-length-11219-cov-7.168219_pt1 | contig 11219 bp, 6 predicted proteins | sample MGYA00244223_ERZ654247 | MGnify/ENA primary metagenome ERZ654247 (study PRJEB26926, sample SAMN06165039) | human gut metagenome | biome: ENVO:00009003; feature: ENVO:2100002; material: ENVO:00002003... | reverse complement strand
CGAGATGTAGCTCCGTCTCGTGGGCTCGGAGATGTGTATAAGAGACAGCCGTACGGGGGTTCTTCAACCCGCATACCGAGGTTACACCACCTCCACCTGCGGGTCGGAAATCCGAAAAAGAGTCTCTTCCCTCTCTTCCGTATAATTATTCAGACTTTTTCTCTTTGATAAAGCCTACACAGCAGGCACCTGCAAACAGCAGCACTCCCGCCAGCATCAGCATATTGACTTCAGGAGGAATACTTCCCTCGGTAGTAAACATTTTCAAGATCCATCCTCCTGCTACCGCTGCCACAATCTGCGGTACACAGATCGTTCCGTTGAACAGTCCCAGGTACGTACCCATATGACCGCCCGTCAGTGCGTTGGTCAGGATGGTAAACGGAAGTGCCAGCATGGCTGCCCATGCACATCCGATGAGCAGGAATGAAACAAACAGCCAGTACGGATCATGAATCCAGCCGATAGAAAGGAAACCGATACCTCCCAGCACCAGGCTCAGTGAATAAGCAAAGCGGCGGTTGCGGATGGAAGGCATGGCTGCGGCCCAGATTACCGAACCGATAGCCTGCACGGCAAAGAGGATTCCCACCCAGTCGCCTGCAGTCTGGTACTGCTGAGACTGTGTATCAAGCACCCAGTGTGTAACCCCGTCCTTCACCAGTTCCACCGAAGGCGTATCAAACACGTTGGCCGCTACCGTACCGTTCGTATAAGTCCACATGAACATAAACGCCGCCCAGCAGAAGAGCTGCACCAGTCCCACGGTCCAGAACGCCTTCGGCGCCCGCAGGAGCAGTTTGAACATATTGACCTTCTCTTCCTTTTCCTCGGTCGAGATACCGTGGTATTCGGCATAAAGGGCAGGCGGATACTCCTTCACCTTAACCGTCGTATAAATCACACAAAGAATCAGGATCAGGGCACCGATATAAAACGAATAAATCACAGAATCCGGAATCACTCCCTTCGGAGCCACGTTACTGATACCTACCCAGGCAAAGATAAAAGGGAAAAGGTATCCGGCCAGACTACCGGCATTGCAAAGGAAACTCTGGATGGAATAAGCCAGCCCCTTCTGCTTCTCGTTCACCATATCCCCCACCATCATCTTGAAAGGCTGCATCGCGATGTTGATGGATGTATCCAGGAACATCAGAGAAAACAATCCGAAAATCATTGCGGCCGAAACCGTCATGCCGAAACTTCCGGCATTCGGCAAGAGACACATGACCAGCACCGCAATCAGGGCACCGACAAAAAGATACGGAATACGTCTTCCGAAACGGGTCCATGTCTTGTCGCTCAAGGCACCGATAATAGGTTGTACGATGATTCCCGCCAAAGGAGGCAAAATCCAGAAATAACTCAAGCTGTGCGGGTCGGCTCCCAAAGTAGAGAAAATACGACTAATGTTAGCACTCTGTAACGCATAAGCAATCTGCACGCCAAAAAATCCGAAACTGATATTCCACAGCTTCGAGAAACTCAAATCAGGTATTTTTTTCATGGTAATATGTAATGTATATTTGCTTGCGTGCTAGAGATTCATTACCGCCTGTTCAAAAGCCTCCTTGTCTCCGGCCGCCTTGTTCCGGATCTTGCTTCGATAATTATAAACAGTGGCTAATGAGTAACCTAAAAAATGTGCGATACGGTTAGCGTCGGTTACTCCCAAACGAATCAGTGCAAATATACGAAGTTCTGTGTTTAAAAGTTCACCTGATTTAGGATAAATTTTTCCTTCTTCTTGCAACAAAGCGTTAAAATCTTCGATAAAATTGGGGAAAAGGTCTAAAAACGACTTGTCAAACTCGTTGTAAAACAGTTTCCGCTCGTCGCGCAGGAACTGTTCCGACCGGATGGTCTTGAAAAGTTCCTCGATTTTCGAAGCCATCGCCAGTTTCTCCAGCGAACGGCGGTACTGCTCCAGTTTTTCGAGATAACCCACACATTTATCCAGGTAGCGGGCTATATATACCTCCTTGATTTTTCCGGTCTCAGCCAGGTTCTGATTGGCCGAAACCAGCTTCCGGTTGGCTTCGTACAGCCGGCGGCGCATCACCGTCAGCTTCTTCATCCAGTAATACAGATAAGCCGTCAGTGCAATCAGCAGCCCCGCCAGTACACTGACGATAATCAGCATCTTACGGGTAACCGCCCTTTCTTCAGCCTCCTTGGTCTTGTAGGCCTTGTCAATGATGGGGTAATATTCCGTCACTTCCAGGAAGCGCAGGCGCGCATTGCAGGCAACGGCATCTTCCATGGAACAGTTCAGGTAACGGTAGGCACGCTCCAGGTCGCCCCTGCTGTACATCACACGTGCCAGTTTCTGAAGCGAAGCATATTCACGTACCGCCATCTGCATGTCGAGCAGGGCCGTCTTTGCCAGATAATACACCTGCATATCGATGTTACCGGTAGCCTCATACGCCTCCGAAAGGGTATAATAGGCATAGGCTTCCTGCTTGATACTCTGATTTTTATCTTCGTATTTCTGAAGGATATCGAAGGCCTCCTCCGGTCGTCCTTCGTAAATATGTTTCTCGGCAAAAGCAATGTCCCGGTCGATTCCGGGCGCAGTGAACAGCAGGATGGAATCGCGGTACAGATTGGTCTTTTCCAGGTATTTCTGCTTGGCCTTGGTATCGGCAGTGTAATCGGCCAGCCAGCCGTAATAACCACGGAAGGTACGGTAATAATATGATAAGGTTTCCTTGCTCATCGTCGACGGGGAAAGGCGGAGCAGCTCAAACAAGGCCTCATTGTACATGCCCATGATTCCCATGACTTCGGCACGGCTCACGATGATTTCATCCTTCGATGCCAGACTGTCCAGTTCGGAGAGTATCAGCGACTTCTCATTCACATAATACAGGGCCGAGTCGGTCTGATAATGTAAATATTCCAGAAAAAGATCGCCACAGATCTCATACTTTTTCTGCAGGTCGGAAGCCATATGAAAGGCCTCTTTCAGGTATTTCAGCTTATCCTCCTTACGGGCATGATACTGCTTTTTCTGGATAATCATCTCATCCAGTTCATCCAGGAGTTCAGAGACAGAAGGCTTGGCGGCCCACCCGTGGCCAACCAGACAACCCAAAAACACACATATAATGATAGAAGCCTTTTTCATAATATTCATTTTTCATGTATACACAAATATATAATAAATAAAATTCATAAAAAATGTTTTTTAAAATCATTTATATTATTCCGTCTAATAAGCATATATATCCAACTGATATACAAGTAATTAATTTTCTAAATCACTTATATTTTCATTCTATGTCCCGCACGGCTTGAGGTAAATAAATACTTTTGCAGAAACCAAAAATCCATTCATATCATGAAACAAACACTATTAGCTTTATGCAGCTTTATTACTCTATTATTCGGGGCAAACAGTCTTCATGCCGTTAACATTGAAAAGATAGCTCCTACTTTCTGGTGGGCAGGTATGAAGAACACAGAACTACAAATCTTACTCTACGGTAAAAACATTGCTTCTTCGGAAGTCAGTCTGTCGGGCAACCAGGTAATATTAAAGGAGGTTGTCAAACAGGAAAATCCCAACTACTTACTTTTGTATCTGGATATTGCGGAAGCTCAGGCACAGACTTTCCAGATTGTGCTGAAACAGGGAAAAAAGAGCACTACCATTCCTTACGAACTGAAGGAAAGAGAACGCAAGGGATGTGACATCCAGGGATTTACAGCCAGCGATGTATTGTATCTGATCATGCCTGACCGCTTCGCCAACGGCAATCCGGACAATGATATCGTAAAAGGAATGCGGGAAGACAAGGTAGACCGTAACGAACAATATGCACGTCATGGCGGCGACCTGAAAGGTATCGCAGATCATCTGGATTATATCGCCGACCTGGGAGTGACTGCCATCTGGCTGAATCCGACACAGGAGAATGACATGAAAGAGGGTTCTTATCACGGATATGCCATCACTGACTATTATCAGATCGACCGTCGTCTGGGTGGAAATGAGGACTTCAAGAAACTCACTGAAAAGGCACACGAAAAGGGGCTGAAAGTGGTGATGGACATGATTTTCAACCACTGCGGAAGCGAAAACTACCTGTTCAGAGACAAACCGTCGAAGGACTGGTTCAACTTCCGTTCGGAATACGTACAGACTTCGTTCAAGACTGCCAGCGTACAGGACGTACATGCCAGCGAATACGAACGCAAAATCGCTACAGACGGATGGTTTACACAGAGCATGCCCGACCTGAACCAGCGCAACCGCCACGTGGCTCGTTACCTGATTCAGAGCAGTATCTGGTGGATTGAATATGCCGGAATCAACGGTATCCGTCAGGACACGCATCCGTATGCCGACTTCGACTTTATGTCACAGTGGTGCAAGGAAGTAATGGAAGAATATCCTCACTTCAATATTGTAGGAGAAACCTGGCTGAACAGCAACGTACTGGTATCTTTCTGGCAGAAAGACAGTAAACTGGCGGCTCCGCGCAACTCCAACCTGCCTACGGTAATGGATTTCCCATTGCAGGGACTCATGAACCAGGCATTCGACGAAGAAACAGGTGAATGGAGCAACGGACTGTATCGTCTGTACGACTACCTGACTCAGGACCTGGTATATGCCGATCCGATGCACCTGCTGACCTTTTTGGACAATCACGACACTTCACGCTTCTATCAGACTGAAGAACAGACTGCTAACATTACACGCTACAAACAGGCCCTGGCATTCCTGCTGACTACCCGCGGTATTCCGCAGATTTACTATGGTACTGAAATCCTGATGCCGGGCGACAAGAGCAAGGGAGACGGATTCCTGCGCATGGACTTCCCCGGCGGATGGCCCGGTGACCGCACCAACTGCTTTACTGCCGAAGGACGTACTGCCCTGCAGAATGAAGCCTTCGACTATACCCGCAAGCTGCTGCAGTGGAGAAAGAACAACGATGTCATCGGCAAGGGTAGCCTGAAGCATTTCTCTATCGCCAGCGGCACGTATGTATACGAACGCAGCTATCAGGGCCGTTCTGTAGTAGTGATCATGAACGGTACAGACCAGGCACAGACGCTTGACCTGACTCCGTACAAGGAGATTCTGCCGCGCCAGGAAGCTACCGATTTCCTGAGCGGAAAGCAGGTGAAACTGGTCGACAAACTGGCTCTTGACAAGCGCGAAACCTTGATTTTATCTTTCTAGAACGTTTATATTATAGAGTAGAAACCAAAACTTTATAACACTGATTATCAAATAATTATTGTTTTAGAAAGACGTTATAGACTTATATTTTTAATCTAACCGGGTTAACGGTATTTGGGAACTGATATTTTTGCACTCAGAAGTTTTAACCAAATACCGTTAACTTAAAGACTTGGAAAACATATGGACTTTAAAAGACATTTAACCTCTGCACTTTTATTCTGTTGTGCATTGATGGCACAGGCAGAAAAGTTGAATTCTCCCGACGGAAACCTCGTCATGAATTTCTCATTAAATGAGGCCGGCGCTCCGGTATATGAATTATACTTCAAGAATAAAGTAGTCATCAAACCGAGTACACTGGGACTGGAATTGAAGAAGGAAGATGCAAACAAGAAAACCGATTTCGAATGGACTGCCCGCAAAGACCATGACCAGCTGGACAGCAAGACCAACCTGATGACAGGCTTTACAGTAGCCAATACACAGACTGCTACCTTCGACGAAACCTGGACACCGGTATGGGGTGAAGAAAAGGAAATCCGCAACCACTATAACGAATTGACAGTGACTTTGAACCAGGCTGCCAACGACCGCCAGATGGTGATCCGTTTCCGCCTGTTCAACGACGGTCTGGGCTTCAGATACGAGTTCCCGCAGCAGAAGAACCTGAATTATTTCGTCATCAAGGAAGAACATTCACAGTTTGCCATGGCAGGCGACCATACGGCGTTCTGGATTCCGGGCGACTACGATACACAGGAATACGATTATACCACTTCACGCCTCTCTGAAATCAGAGGACTGATGAAAAAGGCTTATACCGAAAACTCTTCACAGAAGCTGGCTACTCCGACAGCCGTACAGACTGCACTGATGATGAAGACCGACGACGGACTGTACATCAACCTGCACGAAGCAGCACTGGTGGAATATTCCTGCATGAACCTGAATCTGGACGACAAGAACATGGTATTTGAATCATGGCTGACTCCTGATGCTCAGGGAGACAAAGGATACATGCAGACTCCGTGCCACTCACCCTGGCGTACCGTCATTGTAAGCGACGATGCACGCGACATCCTGGCTTCACGTATTACACTGAACCTGAACGATCCTTGCAAATACGAAGATACTTCATGGATCAAGCCGGTGAAATATGTAGGTGTATGGTGGGATATGATTACCGGAAAAGGCTCATGGGCATATACCGACGAACTGGCCAGTGTGAAACTGGGAGAAACGGATTATTCAAAGACCCGCCCGAACGGCAAGCACTCTGCCAATACGGAAAACGTAAAACGCTACATCGACTTTGCGGCAGCTCACGGATTTGACGCTGTACTGGTAGAAGGCTGGAACCAGGGATGGGAAGACTGGTTCGGCAAGAGCAAGGATTATGTGTTCGACTTCGTAACTCCGTATCCGGACTTTGATGTAAAGGAAATTCACCGTTATGCTGCCAGCAAGGGAGTGAAGATGATGATGCACCACGAAACTTCCAGTTCGGTACACAACTACGAACGCCACATGGACAAGGCCTATCAGTTTATGGTAGACAACGGTTATAACTCAGTCAAGAGCGGTTATGTAGGCGACATCATTCCACGCGGCGAACATCACTACGGACAGTGGATGGTAAACCACTACCTGTATGCAGTGAAGAAAGCAGCCGAATATAAAATCATGGTCAACGCTCACGAAGCCGTACGTCCGACCGGACTCTGCCGTACTTATCCTAACCTGATCGGTAACGAATCGGCCCGCGGTACTGAATACGAATCATTCGGCGGCAGCAACGTAAACCATACGACGATTCTTCCGTTCACCCGCTTGATCGGTGGTCCGATGGACTACACTCCGGGTATCTTTGAAACAGACTGCAGCAAGATGTGCCCGACCAACCATTCTCGCGTACGCTCTACACTGGTACGTCAGCTGGCCCTGTACGTCACCATGTACAGTCCGCTCCAGATGGCAGCCGATATCCCTGAAAACTATGAACGTTTCATGGATGCCTTCCAGTTCATCAAAGACGTGGCACTGGATTGGGACGAGAGCAAGTACCTGGAAGCAGAACCGGGAGAATACATCACCATCGCACGCCGTGCCAAAGGTACTGACGACTGGTTTGTAGGATGTACAGCCGGCTATAACGGCCACGAGTCAAAACTGTCACTCGACTTCCTGACTCCGGGCAAGAAATACGAAGCCACCATCTATGCAGATGCAAAAGATGCACACTGGGAAACAAACCCGCAGGCATATACTATTACTAAGAAAAAAGTAACCAGCAAAAGCAAGCTGAATCTGAAGGCTGCAGTAGGTGGCGGATATGCCATCTCAATCAAAGCCATTGAATAAGAAAATCATAAAGGCATCGGTATGACGGGGAACCCGAGTTTCCCCGTTATGCCATGAAAAAAGGTCATACAAGATAACATACAATATCAATAGGTCAAATACTGTAAATAACGAAAGGTAAAGGGTTGTAGTTTTCAATAGGTATTTTTACAACTGAAAAATTAACACTTTAATTTAATAACATGGAAATAACAATGAAGAATTCAAGTAAATTCCTTCTCTTATGGTTAGTGGGAATTTTGCTTTCTGTACAAGGCTTTGCACAGAGCCTGACAGTAAAGGGAAACGTAAAGGACAACACCGGAATGGGAGTCATTGGTGCGAACATCCTGGTGAAAGGTACTACCAACGGAACCATTACTGATTTCGACGGTAATTTTACCCTCTCGGCCAACAAAGGCGACATTATCGTAATTTCCTTCATCGGATATAAGACTCAGGAATTGCCTGCGGCACCTACCATGAACGTGGTATTGCAGGACGACTCAGAGGTATTGGAAGATGTAGTAGTAATCGGTTACGGATCGGTGAAAAAAGACGATGCCACAGGTTCTGTTACAGCTATCAAGCCGGATGAGTTGAGTAAAGGTATCACGACCAACGCACAGGACATGTTGACCGGTAAGGTTGCGGGTGTGAGCGTTATCTCCAATGACGGTACTCCGGGTGGAGGTGCCCAGATCCGAATCCGTGGTGGTTCTTCTCTGAACGCCAGCAACGACCCGCTGATCGTAATCGACGGACTGGCAATCGATAACAACGGTATCAAAGGTATGTCAAACGGCTTGTCTATGGTCAACCCGGAAGATATCGAAACCTTCACCGTATTGAAGGATGCTTCGGCAACTGCCATCTACGGTTCTCGTGCATCAAACGGTGTCATCATCATTACAACTAAAAAAGGAAAAAGCGGACAGGCTCCGAGAATCAGCTACAACGGTTCAGTATCTTTCTCAACTACTCAGAAGCGTTATGACGTGCTGAACGGTGATGAATACCGTGCATATGCACAGCAGATATTCGGTGAAAGCCTTCCGGCTACTCTGGGTACAGCCAACACAGACTGGCAGGATGAAATCTTCCGTACTGCAGTCAGCACAGACCACCACGTATCTATCAACGGTGGTTTCAAGAACTTGCCTTACCGTATTTCTTTGGGATACAGCAACAACAACGGTATCATCAAGACTTCTAACTTCGAACGTATCACAGCTTCTGTAAACTTGGCTCCTTCGTTCTTCGACGACCACTTGAAGTTCAACGTAACTGCCAAGTACATGAACGGTAAGAACAGATATGCCGATTCAGGTGCTGCCATCGGTGGTGCTTTGTCAATGGACCCTACCCGTCCGGTATATGGAGAAGGTGAAATGTACGATGCTTTCGACGGTTTCTACCAGAACGCACAGGCAACTTCCGACTTCTCAGACCCGAACTGGAAATACACTGCCAACAAGAATACTCCGCAGAACCCGGTAGCTGCTCTGGAACAGAAGGATGACAGAGCCAACAGCAACGACTTCGTAGGAAACATCGAAATGGACTATAAGTTCCACTTCCTCCCCGACTTGAGACTGCACGCTAGTATCGGTGGTGAATATGCTGAAGGAACACAGACTACGGTTTATTCTCCATATTCTTTCGCATACAACTATTATGGAAATCATTCAGAAGTAACTGAATACAAATACAACCTGTCGTACAACGTATACGCACAGTACATCAAGACATTGGGCGCACATACACTGGACATCATGGCCGGTGGTGAAGAGCAGCACTTCCACAGAAACGGTTATACTATCGGTAACGGCTGGGACAGCTATACAAACGAAATTCATGACGCGGTTCTGAGAGAACAGACTGCTTACGCTACACGTAACACATTGGTTTCTTATTTCGGACGTCTGAACTACTCCTTGCTCGACCGCTATCTGTTTACATTCACTATGCGTTGGGATGGTTCTTCTCGTTTTGCAGACGGTAACCGTTGGGGTACATTCCCTTCTCTGGCATTGGGATGGAAGATCAAGGAAGAAAAATTCCTGAGAGACGTCAACTGGTTGTCAGACATGAAGTTGAGACTGGGATGGGGTGTTACCGGTCAGCAGGACGTAACTTCCGACTTTGCCTATATGCCGCTCTATGTAGTAAGTGACGACTATGCACAGTATCCGTTTGGAGATACTTATTATCACACTTCACGTGCAAACGCTTTTAATACGAACCTGAAGTGGGAACAGACAACTACTTATAATGCCGGACTTGACTTCGGTTTCCTGAACGGACGTATCACTGCCAACCTCGACGGTTACTACCGTGAGACAGACGACTTGCTGAACAGCGTGAAGATTCCGGTAGGTACCAACTTCAACGCTCAGATGCTGCAGAATATCGGTTCATTGAAGAACTACGGTGTGGAATTCGCCATCAACGCAAAACCGATCGTAACCAATGACTTCTTGTGGGATGTAACTTACAACTTTACATGGAACCACAATGAAATCACCAAACTGACCGGTGGAAACGATGCAGACTACTATGTAGAAACCGGTGACAAGATTTCAAGAGGTAACAACACTAAGATCCAGGTAAACAAGGTAGGCTATCCTGCTAACTCATTCTATGTATACCAGCAAGTATACGATGAAAACGGCAAACCTATCGAAAACATGTTTGTAGACCGCAACGATGACGGTATCATCAACAGTTCAGATAAATACATCTACAAGAAACCGGCTGCCGACTTCATGATGGGATTCACTTCTAAGATGACTTACAAGGCATGGGATTTCAGCTTCTCACTGCGTGCAAGCTTGAACAACTATGTATATTATGACTTCCTTGCAGGAAAATCTAACGTAAGTACTTCTGGTTTGTTCTCTAATACAGCATTCTCCAACACCAGTCAGGAGGCTGTTGAGTTAGGATTCACAGGTAAGGGTGATTACTACATGAGTGACTACTTCGTACGCAATGCTTCATTCTTGCGCTGCGACAACATCACTTTGGGATATTCATTCAAGAACTTCCTGAAAGGAAATGCATACAAAGGTATCGGAGGACGTATCTATGCTACTGCCCAGAACCCGTTCATCATTTCCAAGTACAAAGGTCTGGATCCTGAAGTAAAGAGCGGTATCGACAACAACCCGTATCCACGTGCTTTCACATTCTTGCTGGGAGTAAACTTACAGTTCTAATTATTTGAAAAATACGATCATATGAAAAGAGTTAATTTAAAACATATATTTTCTGCAGCATTAATTGTTGCCACCATGTGGGGAGGTACCTCATGCATCAATGACTTGAACATCAGTTCCATTGATCCGCAATCTTCTCCAAGTTTCGATCAGAACGCAGCCTTTGTAAAACAGTATGCCTTACTGGGTCTTACCGGACAAAAAGGGCCTGCCGGCACACCTGACCTTGACGGACAGGATGAAGGTGAATCGGGCTTTTACCGTACGGTATTCAACTGCCAGGAACTGGCTACCGATGAATGTGTATGGGTATGGCAGGACAACGTGGATATCCCACAGTTCACCAGTATTTCCTGGAACTCTTCCAGTCAAAGAACCGAATGGGTATATGTCCGCCTGGGATATAACATCACTCAGATGAACTTCTTCCTCGACCAGACAGAAGGAAAGAC
>ENA-UADN01000398-UADN01000398.1-human-gut-metagenome-genome-assembly--contig:-NODE-398-length-11327-cov-5.403034_pt1 | contig 11327 bp, 9 predicted proteins | sample MGYA00244223_ERZ654247 | MGnify/ENA primary metagenome ERZ654247 (study PRJEB26926, sample SAMN06165039) | human gut metagenome | biome: ENVO:00009003; feature: ENVO:2100002; material: ENVO:00002003... | reverse complement strand
ATTTACGACCATGAATACAGCTTTTCACTACATACTGCCTTTGGCATGCTTCTCCGGCTTGGCCGCCCACGCCGGAGGGCCAAAGCAAAATACGTCCAAGCCCAATGTCATCCTGATTTATGCAGACGACTTGGGATATGGCGACTTGGAATGCTATGGAGCCAAAAACATAGAAACTCCCCACGTAAACCGCCTTGCCTCCGAAGGAATCCGGTTTACGAATGCACATGCCACTGCTGCAACCAGCACGCCGTCTCGTTACTCCCTGCTCACGGGTGAATATGCCTGGCGCAAACCGGGAACGGACATAGCAGCCGGAAACGCGGGAATGATTATCCGTCCCGAACAATACACGATGGCAGATATATTCAAAAGTTCAGGCTATGCCACCGGTGCTTTCGGCAAATGGCATCTGGGACTGGGTGACAAAACCGCACAACAAGACTGGAATGCTCCCCTGCCTACGGCTCTCGGTGATTTAGGATTCGATTATTCTTATATCATGGCTGCCACCGCCGACCGTGTGCCCTGTGTTTTCATCGAAAACGGGCAGGTTGCCAACTATGACCCTTCCGCCCCGATAGAAGTCAGCTATACGCACAACTTCCCCGGCGAACCCACCGGAAAGGATAACCCGGAATTGCTATACAACCTGAAACCGAGCAACGGACACAACATGTCCATTGTGAACGGCATCAGCCGCATCGGTTTCATGAAAGGAGGAGGCAAAGCCTTGTGGAAAGACGAAAACATAGCCGACTCCATCACCGCCCATGCCGTCAGCTTCATTGAGCAGCACAAGGATGAGCCGTTTTTCATGTACTTTGCCACCAACGATGTGCATGTCCCCCGTTTCCCCCACGACCGCTTCCGCGGAAAGAACCCGATGGGACTGCGCGGAGACGCCATCGCGCAATTCGACTGGACCGTCGGCCAACTGCTGGAGGCACTCGAACGTACCGGATTGGCAGAGAACACACTGATTATCCTGTCGAGCGACAACGGACCGGTAGTGGACGACGGTTATGACGACCAGGCAGAAAAGTTGCTGAACGGGCACAAGCCAAGCGGCAACCTTCGAGGCGGAAAATACAGTGCCTTCGAAGGCGGAACACGCGTACCCGTCATCGTTCGTTGGCCCAAGATCATCAGGCAACCGGAAGTTTCGGACGCACTTATTTCACAAATAGATTGGGCGGCCTCTTTAGCTTCGCTGGTTGGGGCACGCCTTCCCAAAGGAAGTGTTCCCGACAGCCAAAACCGAATGAACACGTTGCTCGGAAAGGACAAGACAGACCGCCCGTGGGTAATAGAGCAAGCCTCCAACCATGCACTGTCCGTTCGGACCAAAAACTGGAAATATATCGAGCCCAGCAGCGGAGTGCCATTCATGTATTGGGGGCCCAAAATAGAAACCGGTTATCTGGAAACGCCACAGCTATATAATATGGAACAAGCAGGGGAAAAAGAAAATCTGGCAACGCAGCACCCCGAAAAGGTCTTCGAACTGGAACAAATCCTAAGAGAAATACGCAAAGAAAACAGATAAGGAATCATAACTCCACTCACAAAAGTCTCCAAACACTTTCCCAAAGATGTCACCATTATGTGGGAAAGTGTTTTTCCATTGCTCAGCAAAGCTACCTTCATCAAAAAATGTCAATCATTCTTTTTTATCAATTGATAGATATAGTAAATATTTTCCTTATTTTTGCATGACAAACCAGAAGATAAACGCATGAAATTTACATTATTAGTCGTAGGACGCACAGTCGAGAAACACTATATCACTGCCATCAATGATTATGTGGAACGTACCAAACATTTTATTTCCTTTGATATGGAGGTTATCCCCGAACTGAAGAACACGAAGAGCCTGAGCATGGAACAGCAAAAAGAAAAAGAAGGCGAACTCATATCGAAAGCATTACAGCCGGGGGATGTAGTGGTACTCCTGGACGAGCATGGAAAAGAATTTCGTTCTGTCGAGTTTGCCGACTGGATGGCAAGAAAAATGCATACGGTAAATAAAAGACTGGTCTTTATCATTGGCGGTCCTTATGGGTTCGCTCCGAAAATATATGATATAGCAAAAGAAAAGATATCACTGTCCAAGATGACCTTCTCTCACCAAATGATACGGCTCATTTTTGTGGAACAACTCTATCGGGCCATGACAATCTTGAACAACGGACCTTATCACCACGAATAAAGAAGCAAATTTATCAAACCTTAAAAATAATATCTATGGCTAAAAATAACACTCCATTAAATATAGAAAAAGTGGTTTCTTTTATCAAAGAAGACATTTTCTCCAAAGAGTATCATTGCCCGTATACAGACGCAGCAATTGTTTTGGAAACTCTCAGAAAGTTACATGAAGAGCATGATTTAAAATGGATTGAACAAGCAGCCCGATATTATGCTTTATATAGCCACAATCTCCTTCAAGACGAAGAAGAGGATCCTCAATATCATCAAACAGCCTACCGGCTATACACTTGGATAAGCGAAGGATCACGCTATCTGCAAACAGTCTACCCTGAACAGTTAGCTGCCAAACGAGAGGAGATGGAGCAATATATAGAAAGTTTACGTGCCAGACGCAATGCGCTGAACCTCATTAAAGACAAGCAGGCAGACTCTTTTATCCGTACAATGCTTTATAAATTGCAAGCAAGTGATTATCTGCTATACGCCTCTCATAAAATAGAAATGTTTCTCTATTTTCTGGCCTATGACAAATCCTTATTGAGAAAGCAATTACCCATAATTGCCGAAACAATCTATCTGCTAAAAAAGAATGGGGTGATAAGCGACAATCACAATGCTACCCTACAAAACATATTGAAACTGGAAATAGAACAATATGAAATTATTATTTCGGAACTTTGGCATACGAATGCACAATGTGTATTGCAAACAAAGATAGAGGAAGCAATCCATCTCATTGTTTTATCATTGCTCAGCAATAAAGTACCTTTCGAAGAAACCGATAATACCAGAATCCTATCAGCACGCATATACAGATACCTGTCAAGGCTGGACACTCCCTTTAGTTCTCAGCTGAAAAACAAAGCATACACGATGCTCACCGGTGAAAGCTCTTTGGAAAAAAGACTTGACTGGGAACACCTGTTAAACTTCGAGCTGAACCGATTTATAGCTCAAATGGTAAATATACGCATTGACGAGCTTAATATGCCTGCCGAACCGCAAGATAACAAATGGAAACAATATAGCAATGGACATAATACACTGACGCTCGACAAAGACGGATTTACGCTCAGTACCCTGTTTCCACATAGCACACATACATGGAAAGGCAGAAAAGAAAGAGCTGCGTTGATGGAAAACAGAGTTTTTATTGCCTTATTCAGTAAACCTACTTACCTATTCAATAATTGTAAAAGCATTGCCGAACTGCAACTTTACTGGCATCAACTGACGGAAGACTATCCTTTATATGAGCGTAACCAACCGGAGTCTCCTCAAAATAGTTCTATCTTGGAAACTTCTTTCACAGAAACCAAAGATAGCAATACAAAATATCCTTCTGCAAATGAAGAAATTACCATTGGAATTATCGGACCGGACCGCACCAGGCAATATCTGGAAGGAGTCATACTGGATGAACAATACCGAGGAGTGAAGGCTATTCTTCCATTAACACAAATCAATGCCTGTTACTTTTGTATTGAGAACTTTGAAAACTACTTCTCAAGTAATGATACTTATAAAGTAAAAGTATTAAGCAGCAGTAATGAAGGAGTCAGGGTTTCACTGGCATCGCGCTACAATGAATTTGTATATGCGGAAAATGTAAAAAGAAAAAAAAATACCGGCTATGATTGCCGATTGTGAAGGGAATAAAATCAAATGGCTTCTTATTACAGGAGCTACTTCTACCACCCCTATCAATAGATGGATTAAACCCCGGGTAGGAGATATATACCAGGTAGAATTTCCGGATAACAACACTTTTCTAAACAATAATATCAATATAGGAAAAGTAAAAGCTGATATCTCTGTGGAAGCGTTCTACCAAGAAGTACACACTCACCTACAGGAGTTTTTCACCCATCTGAGAGAATATCAGAACAACACCCTTGAACGGCAAATTAAAGAACAGACACTGAAACTAAAGAATAACCCTTTTGTTAATGCTCTGCAAAAGATAGATATACAATCTGTTCTCAGCTCGGATGTAGCGGAAACCTACATAATGGAAGAGGAGCAAGAAACGGAAGAAAAAACAAAGAAGTCAGGAAAAGCAGAAAATAAAACATGGCCGATTAACGAAGAAGTTGCCAAAGAGTTGATTTTCTGTCTCGACCAACTATCCAAAGAGTTAAATGAGCCCAATGAGCAATTTAATGCTTATAACTTTCTGCGACTGTTGTGTCTCTTCTCCGGTGAAAAAGAAAAAGCCACTTATTATGGACTGTGTGCCGAATACATTTATAATATTAACCAAATAGCTATCCTGCCATCCGGCGAACGTTTTTCGCATGACAATATTCAGCGATTCAATATTCTATTGGCACGTATGGAACAATTAGGCATCAAACAATATGGAATTACGTTTGAATTCTGTCAAAAAATTATCCATATTCTCTCTTTAATGGCAGATAATAACACCGACCGTCTGAAACAGCTTATGCAAAGTGAAGACCTGACTATTGCCGAACTGGCCCGCTATTTTTGCATGAGTACACTCCTTTCCAAAGAAGATACCGAACTGCAACATATCATCTACAAAAACATCAATTCCCTACTTGGTATCAAGGAACAGAAAAAAGAAGAAGCTCCTTCCATCCCTGTTTATTTCGGACACGAAGGAGTAGAGCGCGAATTTAAATCATCGGCATTTGGTCACGCCAAAAAAGATGCCCGCGAAGATCAAAGTATGGTGTTGGCTCGTGTTATCGCTTCATTTATGAATACCGATGGAGGTACTCTTTATATCGGTGTAAACGATAAAGGATATCTGACTGGAATCCAAGAAGACCTGAAGCTGGTACACAACGACTGCGATATCTATCTGCGCACAGTAAACCATAATATTATCTGCTTATTGGGTGAAGGGAAAGAAGATTATAACCGCTATCAGGAATACATACGTTGCAACTTTCAAGAATACGGCAAAGAACGCATTGTACTGGCTTTCCGTGTAGCACCCATCAACGAGGTAGTAAAAGTCAGCGGTAAGATTTATACCCGTTCGGGAAGTTCGTGCATCTGCCAACCGGAACAAAATATCCATGAATTCATAGCAGCACGACGTAATCTGAAATTAGACTCTGTAGCTCGGAAACCGGAATTTCCAACCCTGTTCTCTGCCGAAAGAAACGAATATATCTTTGACGAGTCTGCTCCGGTAACAGCTACTCCGGATACCACTGAGAACAATTCCCATGAGAGCATTTCACTTTCTCTTTTTGACAATCCGCAAGAAGAGAGTATAAATGCGCCCGGCCCAGTCATTGCAGTCCCCACTCCAAAGAAGAAAAAGGCTACTTTCAATATTCAGACATCAGTCTTACGTCCCAACCCTCTACAAAAGAAAACAGAACTGGGCTATAACAGTAATTTCCAATTCATATCATTCTTCAATAATGGCAAAATAGCCGGTTCCACCAGTCCCAAAATCGGAATATGGGGAGAAGATAGTGGAAAAGTAATCTGTTCGTATGATACAGAAGGAGATGAAGAGCTATTGGTCAGTGTCTTTAAAACAGGAGAAATCGGCATTTCCAACTTAAAGAAAGGCTTTTCACAACTTAATTCTCCTATCGTCTTTGTCGATAATGTCAATGAATTGTTCTTTTGCAGCCCGGCATCAAAAGACAAATTCCTGCTTTTGATAGCCGAAAAAGACGGAGTCAAACGCTATCGCATTATCCGCCTAAGTGATTTTGACAAGCCTTTGGGAATACAACCCAAACTATATACCCTCTTGGTACCGGATAAAGGAAACTATATATTTGCTGAGATATTGGACAAAAATATAATGGGAAAAATAGAAGATGACAAGATAACGCTCAATAGTTTTGACCAATACAATGCCGGACACTACTGGGAACATACCTCTTATAAAAATGGTTTGGATACCATTAGCAAATTATGCAACCTTCCCTACTAAAAGGGAAAGGTTGCATAACCTTTATTTTTTTCCTATTTCAAAATCTACACATACCGGTAAGTGATCGCTAAAACCACCATGATATTTCCTCCCCCAATAAGTACGGAAAGGAATGTCACCGCCGTATTTTTCGTCTTCTTCCAATAAGAATGGGAATCTCACGATCTGTGCTTTGTCATAAGAAGTCCGAATACCGGCATGTCCCTGCAACAGGAAACCGGACACAATCAATTGGTCAAGTATTCCCCACTCACCACGGTAACGGTAAGTTCCGTCTTTACGTCCATCCATCAGATTGTATAACTTCGTAGCCTGCACTTCTCCTTTCGGAGCAACGGCACCCAGTACTTTAGCTATCGAATTATTGGTAGGATAATCATTGAAATCACCCATAATCAAAATATTGGGATGCCGGCGGACGTTCATCAGGGAATCAACCGAAGCATGCAGTATCTGTGCGGTGAACAAACGATAAGGTTCACTCTTTTCCTCACCCCCGGAACGTGAGGGCATATGACAGACAAATACATCCAATGTATCGCCCGACAACACCTGCCCTGTCACATGAAGAATGTCACGGGTAGGCGTCCTGTCAATCTCTTCGTTCGGAATACGAATGGAGTTTTTGCCAAGCAATTTAAAGCTTCCACGCTGATAAAGCAATGCCACATCAATGCCACGCTGATCGGGAGAGTCGGTCATGACATACCGATAACCGGCTTCACGCAAAGGCGAATATTCAGTAAGGTCTTTCATGCAATGGTCATTTTCCACCTCGCACAGACCAACCAAATCCGGCACATCCTTCACACCTGTCGCTACAATCACTTTGGCTATCTTTGCCAGTTTATCATTGTATCTTGCCCGAGTCCATCCTTTGGGAGAATCAGGTAAAAACTCATAATCGTTTTTTAATGTGTCATGCTGACAATCGAACAAGTTTTCCACATTGTAAAACATGACTCTGAAAGGTTCTTGAGCATAAGCAACCCCGACCAAACAGCATACGCATAGAAATAGGATGATTTTCCTCATGTCTTATTTATTAGAATTATTTTTCGGGTACATGTACCAACACATCCAGCAAATGACGCCAGAATTTGTCTACCGTCGGTATCAGCATACGTTCATCCGGTGAATGAACTCCACGCAAAGTCGGTCCGAAAGAAACCATATCCAACGAAGGATATTTCTCCAGGAACAAACCGCATTCCAGTCCGGCATGAATAGCTTTTACTTTCGGCTCCACACCAAACAATTTCTTATAGCTGTCTACAGCAACTTTCAGAATAGGTGAAGACGGATTAGGTTTCCAGCCCGGATACCCCTCACCTGTAGTCACTTCAGCACCACCCAGCATAAAAGCAGAACGAATCATTTCGGACATATCCTTACGAGAGGACAAAATAGCACTTCGCTGGCTTGTCACAATCTTTATCTTTCTGTCTGCCTGCTTGACAGAAGCCAGATTAGAAGATGTCTCCACCAGTCCCGGAATATCCTGGCTCATCGCATACACGCCGTTATGAACAGCATAAACCGCTTTCAGCAGACAACCGGCGGTTACCATATCAATAGCCTCCTTACAGGGAGCTTCGGAAGACAGCTCGGTTTTCAGATTAGGTTCGGTCACTGCAAATTCATTCTCTATCTCAGCCGTATAAATATTTAAATCCACACGCACCGACTCTTTATCCTTCATCGGAACCGCACAAAGTGCCCGTGCTTCACGCGGAATGGCATTGTGAAGATTTCCTCCGTCTATTTCACACAAATACATCGGATATTTAGCAGCCAGCTGAGTCAGGAAGCGAACCAATAATTTATTGGCATTGGCTCTTCCTTTATTTATATCATCACCGGAATGACCACCGGTCAAGCCCTTTACTGCTACACTAAAATAAAAATAATCTTGTGGTGCAGGAACCGGCTGATAAGCAAATTCAGCCGTCGTGTTAGCTCCTCCGGCACAACCGATAAACAATTCACCTTCGTCTTCCGAGTCAAGATTAATGAGAATATCTCCACTCATAAATCCTTCCTTCAACGCAAATGCACCCGTCAATCCGGTTTCTTCATCTACTGTAAAAAGACATTCCAACGGTCCGTGCTCAATGTCGTCAGATGCCAATATAGCCAACTCGGTAGCTACCCCTATTCCATTGTCAGCACCTAAAGTCGTACCTTTTGCCTTCAACCATTCTCCGTCAATCACAGTTTCAATCGGATCGGTCAGGAAGTCGTGCTCCACATCGCTGTTCTTTTCACAAACCATATCTATATGTGATTGCAGAATCACCGTCTTCAGATTCTCTCTACCCGGAGTTGCCGGCTTCTTAATCAACACATTTCCGGCTTCATCCGTCTTGGTTTCCAAACCGTGTTTCTCACCAAATGCTTTTAAATAAGCAATTATTTTCTCTTCCCTTTTAGAGGGACGGGGTACCTGGCATATTTCTTCAAAATAATGAAAAACAGAGGCCGGTTTCAAATCCTTTTTATCCATATCTATAATTGGTATTAGTGCAAAATCTAATTGTAGTTTTGCAAAAATTAGTTAAATCAATATATTTAACCGACTCCTTCCTCTTTTTTAATGGAAAAAGAGAAAGCTAAGTCACTTCAAAAGTCTATATTTGCTCGGCAAATGTAGAGTTCTGTTCGGAAATGCTCAAATAAATTTGGCATTTCGCTCACCTTACACTAACTTTGCACCACAAAAATAATAGAAATGCTTGATACTCTCTTTATAACAGTGTTAATAGTTGCTATATGTATAGCATTATTATGTATAGGAATCTTCATAAAAGGAAAGTTCCCCAATACACATGTCAGTGGTAATAAAGCACTTCGGAAGAAAGGAATCGGATGTGTACAGTCACAAGACCGTGAGGCACAGAAAATAAATAAAAGAGCGATTCCCGAAGTAGAGAAACAAGGCAAAGAAGAAAAATAACTAATAAAAACATACGTAAAAAAAGATTATGAAAAGAACAAATTTCATCCTGAATGGATTTTTAGCGTTGGCCACCGTGCTGGTATTTGCACAATGTACCGACAAAAACAACAATGCTTCTACTACTTCTAATGTTGCTCCCGTTGCGGGTGTTGCCGGTTCTTCCAACATGAAGATTGCTTACGTAGAAATCGATTCACTGCTCACCAAATATAATTTTTGGAACGACTTGAATGAAGCCATGATAAGCAAGGAAGAAAACATCCGTACTACCTTGAATGAAAAAGGTAAAAAACTGGAAGCCGAAGCCAGAGAATTTGAACGTAAACTTCAAAACGGAGGTTTTGCAAGCCGTGAACGTGCAGAACAGGAACAGATGCGTTTAATGAAACAGCAGCAGGATTTGCAGGCTTTGCAACAGAAATTGAGTGCAGAACTTGCAGATGAGAACCAAAAGAACAGCTTACAATTGCGTGACTCTATCAACTCATTCCTGAAAATATATAACCAAAACAAAGGTTACGATTTGATTATCAGCAATACCGGCTTTGACAACTTGCTATATGCAAACCCTGCATACAACATTACTCAGGAAATCATTGACGGATTGAACGCACGTTATACTTCGTCTACAACAAAGAAATAAATCGGGAATATCCCAATCAAAAAATAAGAATCCGAAATGGTCAGGCTGTTTCGGATTCTTATTTTTTTAGCCTGTCATTCAACAAAAAGCTTTCTACAGGCGTTTATTATATAAAAGAAATTAATAGCGAAAGGAGATTAATATGGAAAAATTCGATGATTTAATTACCTCAAATATCCCTGTGCTGGTAGATTTTTATGCCGAATGGTGCGGTCCGTGCAAAATGATGAAACCCATCCTGGAAGATGTAAAAGCGATGAAAGGTGAAAAAGTAAGAGTAGTCAAAGTGGATGTGGACAAACACCAAGAACTGGCTGCTTACTACCAAATACAATCTGTTCCCACACTCATGATTTTCAAAGATGGCAAGCAGTTGTGGAGACAAAGCGGTGTGCTACAAGCCAAAGAGCTAAGCGAACTGTTGGCACAATACGAATAACCGACGAAGAAAAACAATAAAAAAGACCGTGCAAAACAAATCTGCACGGCCTTTTTATTTATAATAAACTTATTATTTCTTGAAATATCTATTGTACAAGCCTTCGAAGCCCTTACCATGACGAGCTTCGTCTTTAGCCATTTCGTGAACTGTATCGTGGATAGCATCCAAGTTCAGAGCTTTTGCACGAGTAGCAATACGCTTCTTGTCAGCGCAAGCACCTGATTCTGCATTCATTCTCTTTTCCAAGTTAGTCTTAGTATCCCATACGCAGTCGCCCAGCAATTCAGCAAATTTAGAAGCGTGTTCAGCTTCTTCCCAAGCATAGCGTTTGAAAGCTTCAGCAATTTCAGGATAACCTTCACGGTCAGCCTGACGGCTCATAGCCAGATACATACCAACTTCTGTACATTCACCCATAAAGTGGTTGTTCAAATCTTTAATCATTTCTTCGTCACAACCTTTAGCAACGCCAATTACGTGTTGGTCAGCAAATTCCAAACCACCTTCTGTTTCTACCATTTCGTTGAACTTAGAAGCGGGTGCTTTACACAACGGACACTTTTCAGGAGCTGCATCACCTTCATGAATATAACCACAAACTGTACAAATAAACTTTTTCATAATTTCCTTTTTTATTAGTTAGTCAATATTTTATTTATTAGTTGATCACCATATTATCAGCCTACTTCTTTTCCCTGCTCTTTTGCAGCACAAGCCGGACATACTCCTTTGTAATATTGATGTATTTCTTCAATAAAGAAACCATTCATGTCAATACGTTCCACCTGTTTCGTTTCGCCACTGAAAGGCAAATCATATATTTTGCCACATTTCTTACATAAAAAGTGAGCATGCAAAGAGGTTTCCGAATCGAAACATGCATTTTTTTCATCAATCGTAAGCATTAAAGCTGCACCATGTTCTACAAAGAGCTTCAATGTATTATAAACCGTAGTTTTCGACAATGTAGGAATATCGTCACACAAAGCCATATAAATCTCATCGATACACGGATGAGTTTTATGAGCCAACAAATAGTCCATAATAGCTATTCTCTGCACAGATGGCTTTATATTATAACTGAGTAAATAATCTGTCTCTTATACACATCTCCGAGCCCACGAGACGGAGCTACATC
>ENA-UADN01000389-UADN01000389.1-human-gut-metagenome-genome-assembly--contig:-NODE-389-length-11397-cov-6.172368_pt1 | contig 11397 bp, 7 predicted proteins | sample MGYA00244223_ERZ654247 | MGnify/ENA primary metagenome ERZ654247 (study PRJEB26926, sample SAMN06165039) | human gut metagenome | biome: ENVO:00009003; feature: ENVO:2100002; material: ENVO:00002003... | reverse complement strand
ATGATATATTATCCATTATAACTATTTTATCCAACTCTTCAAAAGTCGTATCAATAAACGTATAGTTTATCATCTTGCTTGTATTGATGGGTTGAATGCCATCATATTGTTTACGAAAGTATCGCAGTTCAAAAGCAAGGCGAAGATCATTGGTGTCTTCATCTCCCTCTATTTGTTTCACTTCCTTTGACGTGATAGTTCTAACTCTAATTATCTCATAAACATCACAAATTCCTTTTCCTTTGAAGTAAGGCATGAAGTAATGTAGATTTTGCAGAGCAATAGTCGTTGGAAAATGACTGCCAGTATAATAGAGTGTGGCATTACCATCCTTAAAACTCTGTAAATATCCTTTACGACTGCTGTTTGTAACAAGACCTATAAGAACTCTATTTCCGACTTCTACAAATGTTCCTTTTTGCGGTATCACATTGGAAATGGTATCGTGCGATTTCATATTAACGAGCTGTTCAATAAATTGCTCCAAAAGTATTCGGTTATGTATGTCTTTGGGGCGGAGTGGAAAAGCTCCAATATTAACCTCATCAATAGTCTTGCGAAACTTGGATACGGCAACATCGGTTGGTTCACCATCACCTGGGAAAAGGATATAGCCTCCTATAACTTCTTTTTTCAATACATCCGATTTGTAATCTTTGTAATATATGGCATCACGGTATCTGTGCATTTGGTTAATTGCGTCTTCTGGTGGAACATCTACACCGTTTCTGTCTTTCCCGTCAATACGATATTTTGCGTCAAATAGGTAGGTAAATTTCATACCTTCCTGCAAATCGTTCTTGGTAAGTTGCAACACAATATCCGGCTTTTGAGGAACAGTAGGCACCACCCAATCTGTTATGCCAACAGAATTATTTTCACGTTCCGAACTTTTGGGGTTATAGATGAGTTCAGCCAGTTCTACATTGTCTTTCTTAAAAAGAATACGTGAATTCTCTCCTTTACCCAAGTCCCATGTAAATAAGCCATTCATTTCCATTCGGTTTCTATGATCAATGTCTTCATCAGACAAATGTAACTTTTCTTTTACTATATGGCTTACTTCAATGAAACACCATATCTCATAAAGTGTTGCTATATCTTTGGTTTGTAAACGATATATGCCATCATTTAGAGAATAAGAACGTTGTAGCAAACTCCATGTGCGATATACCTGACTATATCCAGTAGCCTTTTGCAAAACCAAACTTTCTTGACTCAGACCTTTATAATTTCCCACGGTACGGAAAAAGGGATTCTGTTGTAAATGTCTCAACGTTGCCAATGTAACTTGCATATCCTCTTTCATTACATCAGACGCATTCTTTATCACTTCTATACGCTTTTTCAAGGTCTCATATTTCTTTGTAATTTGGCTAAGTGCAAATTTCAAAAATCTATTTTCCTGTGTATCATTTGTCCGTGCACATTCTTCTACACGATATAAATGTGAACTGTCAGATCTATGTTCTGCAAGTTCGTTTTCTATGCTAGATGGGATAAACGTCAATCTGTCCGCACGTTTATATGATGCCTTTTCATGCAAACGGTGTCTTGGGCGGTCAATGATATTTTTGCATGCCTGGATAAATTTCTTTTGTTCGTTGGCAAAGACACTCCACCAAATTATTTCCGGAGTTTCACCACTTATATCTGGAGAAAAGCCATGAAAGGTTCTTCGCATATAATCCAGCGAAAGCATTCTATACTCCTGCTCAATATCCTCTATAATAGTTTTCCAGTGCTCGTGATAATTAAGCTTTGTACTCAACACTTCAAAGGAGAAGGCAAAATTACGGACTTCTGTTCCTACTTGATATATGATTTGTATTTCACTGCGTCCAACCTCATTACCATAATTCAAGAAACCGGCTAATATTTGTCTTCGAAAAGTGAATTTATCATTTTCATTTTGAAGAATGGAGCCAAATTGTGCTTTCTTCACATAGTCCTTGAACTCAATCCAAATAGGATAATCTGTATTATCAAAAAAAACAGCAGGAGCTTGTTGGCTATTTTCAATCGTAATTTGTTCTCCAATATGGTTGCTTAAAATAACAGACATTACTCCTTCCGACCAAGAATAAGTGGAGTATAAGTTTTCTTCTCCCACATTATTCTTTGCCTTATTCCAAATGTTATCGAATTTTGTACATTCGACAATCATTTCAAAATCCTGATGTTTTATAGTAAGCAGTTCCATCTTCTCTTACATATCTTTTCCAGTTTTAGCTCCAGAAACTTGTATAACCAGATAATGTTAATCGTTCTTTCATTTCTTTCAGTTTGGCTACAGAAATAGATTCTATTTTCTTTTCTTCTCCAGTCAATATCAATAATTGCGCCTCGATAGTAGTAATCAAGCTTTCAAGAAGTGAATGTTTGATTTTTGTATCATCACCTTCAATACGAGATAGAATTTTCATGCTTGTTATTTCGTCCAATGCTATTGCTATGACCTCATCCTCGCTGAACTCGTTTCCTTTTTCATCCAAGTTGTAGGGTAAATTGTTTACCACATAAAGCAAGAACTCGTTTCGTGTACGATAGGCTATCTTGAACGGTGTGCCATTAAGTACATCATTTACAGCCTGCAAATAGCTTAAAACCTTATTGCAAACTTCCTCATTATCTGCATATACATCCACACCTTCTACAGCTGTACCAATAAGCATGTCACTATTTAATTTGCCAATACGCTCATATTTGCTGTCCAGTCCAGCATACAAATCCACTTCATTCATTTCTATAGTCATGGCACGGTCAAGAACCTTTCTGGAGAAAGAGAAGGTGGTTTCATCCATGTTTACCGTACCCATTACAATTAGATTTTGTGGAATGGTTATGCCTTCTTCCAAAAATCGGTTTCTTAACGTTTCATTGCCTCCTGTTAGTTCGGCAGTCAATACCCGATACCAATCTTCCGTACTTTTCTTTAGGATAGGATCAGTTGTAATCGTTCCGTCTTCATTACTTTTGCGAGATTCTATTACGCTAAGAAATTCCGCAAAATATTGTTCTACTGGAGCAAGATTCATTTCATCCAGACAAAGGAAATAAGGTATATCTAAATTTTCCCATGCCTGCGTAATGAATCTTAAGAAATCGCCAATCACATATACAGGAGTTCCGCTAACACGGCTTACATATCCAATTAGTTCAGTAGAATCGTGCCAATTAGGTTTAACTTGAATTATCTCAAAATTCTTAGGTTTTTGGGCTTTGTATTCGATGGAATCTTCGTCCCAACATGCACGGGCAAGTTCACGAACAATGCGACTTTTACCTGTACCTGATATTCCAGCAAGCAAAAGGAAAGGTTTTGTTTTAATAGCGGTAATGATGTCTATATTTTTATATAATTGTTCGTCTGATGTACTCTTATAAGTAGATATACTATCAAGCAATTCTTTTGTTAAAGGAGTAATTTCTCCTACTTTGTGAGGATGGGCAGGAATCCACACTAAATGTTTTCTTCCTTTTGAGAAGTGAGTGTAAAATTCTGATGTATGAGCAAATAACCCCTCCCATGCAGAACGGGCACTGCCTGAACCATTCCAAACAGATTCTATATGTAAAGGCTTGTCTTCAACAACCTTGTTTACAAATACACGAAGATTTTCCGTTGTTATATTGGCACTTTTCGTAGAACCTTTTTCTGTATCAACTTTTGTTGCTGATATGTATTTTTCTACATGATCAACACTATTAAGCTGAATCTTATTTGTTCCTGCTTTTACATAATCTAAATTAACTCCTTTGGGTAATTCATCGATTAAGTTTAATAGGTGTTCTAATGTTAAAGTCATGCACTAATTATTTATGTGATTAATATAGTCGTTAATAGATTCTGCAATGCCATTTGCTAGTACAAAAGGAACTCCGTTTCCAACAGTCTTAAAGGCATCTGTTAATGATATATCCTGTGGCAGGGTAAAATTTGCAGGCAATGATTGAATTGCCAATGATTCTGCAACAGATATTCTTCTCGGAAGAAAAGGATGTATATGAACCTCATTATTTCCATATGCAGCAGTTGGAGAGTATCGCCATCTATGAAGACGTTTATAACATTTTTTTTCTACATCACCTTCTTCTTTTGTTCTAAATCTTACAATTCCTGCACGTGGCTGAAAATACATATTAGCATTGGGATGATGTGTGACATCATTTTCCGTCCACCAATGTTGTACAGTCAATTCTGCTATAATACCATCAGGCATAGGTGTAGGAGTATTTTCTAGGTAGGGGGATTTGTTAGGCCATGGCAGATTTTTTACTTCTTCCAAGTTATATCTTTTATGAGCCTCCCAAGGAAAATTCACTAATATTCCATTATCAGTTTGAAGATGTAACCTATCAACAGCATCTTGGTGAAATCCTATTAATATAATTCTATCTCTATCTTGTGCCGCTCCGAATTCTAAAGAATTTACAAGTTGTTCCGTTAAAGAATATCCATGAGCTATGAATTGCTGTTTTAAGTCTTCAAAGAATTGTCTATGTCTTGCTGTTCTATATAATCCTTTAACATTTTCGAAAAGGAAAAAATCTGGAAGTGCTGTACAAATCAGCTGAGCATACGTTCCAGATAATCTACCATTTTCTCCATCTCTTCCTCTATTTTTTCCTGCTACAGAAAAATCTGGACATGGAGGGCCTCCGATAAACCCTGTAAGTTCTTCCTCTTTGGACTCTTCTACCCAATTTATAAGTCTTTGAAGCTTATCTCTATGCTCTCCATTAACATATTCAGTTATATCTTCTATATGGTGACCGTATCTAGGTTCTTGCAATCCCATATTATGTCTTGCATAACGGTAAATACGATTAAAGGTTTCGTGAAATTCATTCACAAAAACAATATTATAGTCACCTTGTAATTCGAATCCTAAATCTAAAAAACCTGCACCTGCAAAAAATGAAAATATGTTCATTTGTTGTTATTTTATTCTTTTATTGACCAAAGTAAATCTTTCACATCTACGTCTAAACATTCAGCAATCTTGACTAATGTCTCTAGGTTAGGTTGCATAGTGTTGGTACACCATTTCGAAACAGTTCCCGGATCTTTTCCTAATTGTTCCGCTAACCATTTATTAGTACGTTTCTTTTCTACTAGAACCACCTTCAAGCGATTAATATCTTTGTTCATACATTACATAATACATAATATGTTTTCAAAAACAAAGATAATCATTATAATCGAAAATCTATTCTGACTATAATGATTATCTGACAAATATATGTCGAAAAACGACTTTATATTGGAATATACTTCAATGATACTTGTGGTTCATGTGGATTGTTTTTCTTTATCTCTTCTCTCTTTTACCCTTTCCTGTCCCGGCATTTTTTTAGCCAATACACTTTCTCCAGCAGGAAAATAGATAGGAAAAACTTTATATAAGAAACTTACAATATCATTACGCTTCTTTCCCATATTGAAAAAAGCAGAACAAACAAAATACATAAGGTCTTGCTGACTACACGTATCTTTTTGCTGAATAGATATTGATGGAGCAATTATCAAGTCATGTTCTGCAAATGCGCAGGCACAAGCAAGAACAGCTTTCTGCTCTTCCTCAGTAAATACTTTGATTTTTTCTGTTAACCATTCAAGTTCTCCTTTGAGAAGTGTTTTTTGCTTTTCATTTTGATGCTTTAATAGAGCATTTACATTTTTTTGTTGCTTTTCTGTCAAGGCATTTTCTAATGCTTGATTTTTTTGTTTAAGAAGATTGAATTTCAGCAAACCGGCAATGTACATACAAAAATATCCCACCGCAATATCGAATATTAAAATAAGCAGGTATTCTTCACTTGAAATTTGCGTAAACTTAGTCAAATATTCATTGATAGGAATAACAGCAAATAGCATGATTATGGCTATTACATAAAGCACTATATATCGAGTTTTATGTTTTACTTGCTGTAAAGAAGCAAACAAAAAAGCGATTACCAAAATGGCAACTATAACACAGAGTGGTATAAGATATATTCCCATAGGTCTATTCTTCTGCTTTAGGATTAATTACAATACGCCAATAGCCACCATGATCTGCTCCCTCTCTGACAAGCAATCCTTTGGCTTTTAGATTTGCAATCTGCATTTCAATGGCTCGTTTACTGACTCCTATTTTTTCCGCCATCTTATCTTGAGATATAGAGCCATCTGATATTACAAGGTCAAGAATGCTTTGTGCAGTCCGTCCCAATCGTTTTTGTTTCACCGAAGAATTTTGCAAATCACCGAAGGTTTTCACCGAAGATTTCTGTAAATCACCGAAAGTTTTCACCGAAGATTCTTCATCGATAGAGTACTTTTCGAGGCTACTATTTACCCTGTTGGCAACTTCCTCTATAGGTATCCTTCCGTTCTCTCCCCAATTCAAATTATAGAATGTGGTATAGAAAGAAATTGCTTCCGTTTGATATTGTGGTTCTTTGCCCGGCAGGAAATTAGGCAGTTTCTCCGTAAGTTCCCTCATTTTTCTTAAACCCGAACCACGTTTCTCCATATAGTCCAATTGAGTAAACATATCCGCAATAACTGGATTACGGCGCATGGACGGCACTTTGTATATGTCTCGGTCTTGAATTTGTGTGCCATCAAGCATTGCTCCTGGTGATACCAATTCTACTCGGTCATCATAGATGTCAATATGTACTTCACCACCCATAACTGTGTAATCTCTATGGATAAGATGGTTTACCAACCCTTCAAAGATAGCACGGTCGGAATAGTCGGGGAGATTCAGGCGATAGTTCGGCATCTTCACCCATCCACTCATGGTATAGTTCTTGATGAAGTCCATACCATATTTCAAAAGCAATACGAGATTTGCCCGATGTTCTACGGAACTGATAGCATCGTCTTTATAAAGTCCTGTCCAACGTGTGCAGAAAATACGTGATTGGAATACAGTGCAATTATCCACAAACAGCAATCCGGCATTGGTCAGTTTACCGTCAGATGTGACAAGTCCGAATGACTCCAAATACTTATCGTTCCATTCCTGATGGGTTTGTTCGCGGAAAGTGTTGGCAAGGATAACGAAAGAATGTTTATTTGCATCCACTTGTGTAGGCAGCGAATCCCAGGTCATGTGCGTACCCTTTAATACTAATGAAAGAAGTTGTTGCGAATTGCATTCCACACTTTCATTACCGACTCGTGTATAAGCTGTACGTGTTCCGTCTTGATAATAATAATATGGTGTCAGCGTTCCTGCCTTTACTCTTACTTCAAGCAAGGCACGTCCTTCGTGTTCGATCGGGATAAGTTGTACGTCAGGTACCGGGTCAAGTCTTGCCTTTATCATTTCACTGATAAAGTCGGCATCTGCTTGTGGATTCTCCAAACCTACAAAAACTCCGTCATCGTTTACTCCATAGAATAGGCTGCCACCGTCCGTATTGGCAAAAGCCGACACGGATTTAAGCCATGACTTTACTTTCTTACGCTCCAGCATTTCCTTGAAATCGTAAGACGAGCATTCCGCTATCAATGTATTGTTATGAATTTGCATCGTTTTCTTTTTGTTGTTTGGGGATAAAGCCCAAGTTCTATATACAAAGGTAAGGATAAAACCGGATATTTTGTTAAAATTGCTCCATTGATTTGATTATTATGTGTTTATATCACGATATTTATCAAATAAATCTGCACTTTTGCAGTAAAGAGCTGTGGTTGCTTATGGACGCTTATTTTCGGATTTGCACTGTATTTGCAACACGTTTACGCAAGTTGCTCATACAAAGATACTGTTGATTTTAAGGAAGTAATTCAACAGATCATTATAGATACGGGAACCGTGTCCTGAGTCCTATGCGGTCGATATCTTTTCTTTCTGAGCATCAAGCCATTGGATCGAAGTATATTATAGAACCTGTCCCTCCCTATTGTAAACTTGTCCTTGAAGTATTGCCGACATAGTTCATAGAGTTCACGGCAGCCGGCTCTGGGAAGCCTGTCATCACTACGGATATACATACAATAAAGTACTATACTGCCAGAAAGTATGTCAACCACATCAGAACTATAGTTATGTTTATAATATAACTGTGCAGATATGCCAAGCAACCGACAGAGTGAGTGTACGGGATAACAATGCCCACCCTGCGATAACCTTCTGATTACTTGGCACCTGAGTTTTTTCTTACAGGGATGTTATACGTCTTCTCTGCAAAATCTATCATACAGTCGTATGCATTACGTGCCATGTTTGAACGTTTCAGTTCTGCTTCCAGGGACTTTATCTTCTTTTCCAGTTCATATATCTGGTCATGAAGTTCCTGTTCTGTCTAACTTAATTTCTTACTCATATCGGGACTTGGTTTATCTTCAAGTCCAAAGATACGAAGCCAACGCAGCATTGTTGTGCGTTTAAGACCTTTTTCTCGTTCAAATTGCCTTTGGATGAATGAAGAGTACAAATATTCCTCCAAATAAGATAAACATTCTTCTTTTAAATACTTTTTATATTCACGCACGTTACTAAATAATTTGTGTCAACTTATTTAGTCCCTCTTCCTTTATGCATTTGTAAAAAGACCTTTATGCATGTATGAAAAGCTGGCGGTCTTTTTCCAAAAGCTGGCGAGGTTTTTCCAAAAGGCCGCCAGCTTTCCAACCAAACACAATTATACGTGAGTAAATCTTTATAATTGTGTTGACCACTCTCTGCCCGGCACATTTACCTTTCCAAGCCTTCAGTACACTTCCGCTACTTTCCTATCAGAAACCATCCGGTTACCCATCTGTCATAATCTCCTCACAAGTGCCTCAGACACGACCTTTCTAAAGAAAATTTATGAAATGAAACCACAGTATGAAAGAATAATTGCAGTAATTTTGCCCCGTTTTTTAGCAACAACATCATGAAACCAATCATTCAAGTAAAAAGCTCACCCGGACTGTATCATGTGCTGGCCGTTCTCACTGTCGGTGTCTGGGGTACCACCTTTATTTCTACCAAAGTACTCATCGAGAACGGAATGCATCCTCAAGATATCTTCTTTCTCCGTTTTCTCATCGCTTACCTCGGCATCTGGCTCATCTCTCCCAAGAGAATCTTTGCCAAGAGCCTGCGTGACGAAGTGCTGCTGCTTTTATCGGGACTGACGGGAGGGACCTTGTATTTCCTGACGGAAAATACGGCACTCGGACTCACACAGACCACGAACGTATCTTTCATCATCTGTGCAACCCCTCTGCTCACTACCCTGCTGGCTCAGATGAGCAGCCAGAGGGAGAAGGTCGGTTCCTCGCTGGTCATCGGCTCGCTGATTGCACTGGTGGGTGTAGGACTGCTTATCTTCAACGGAAGTTTCGTACTGAAGCTCTCCCCCGCAGGGGATTTACTGACTCTCAGTGCAGCTCTTTCATGGGCCTTCTACAGTCTGTTCATCCGGAAACTCTCCGGCCGCTACAGTGCCACGTTCATCACCCGGAAGGTCTTCTTTTACGGGATCCTCACGGTTCTTCCTGCCTTTCTGGTGCACCCCTTCAGCTTTTCGCTGGAAACATTTACCCGACCAGCCGTATGGATGAACCTGGCTTTCCTCAGCGTACTTGCCTCTCTGATCTGTTTTGTGGTATGGAACATCATCCTCAAGCAGCTCGGTACCATACAGGCATCCAATTACCTGTATCTGAATCCGCTGTTTACCATGATTGCCGCCTCGCTGTTTCTCCACGAGCAAATCACCCTGTATGCACTCTGCGGAGTGATTCTTGTACTGGGCGGCGTATTTCTTACATCGAGGAAAAGATAGCCTAGGTAAATAGTCAGACATAAGAACAGAAGAAAAAAGAAAAAAGTAAGAACGTAAGAGCTGGAGAAAAACGGCAGGAAACAAAAAAGACATCCGGCAGATGATTGTGTGAAAATCACCTGCCGGATGTCTTTTTATCTGCCACAAGGCTTCCGGAATTATCTCATCTGAGCGCCGGTTACCTCACCGATATACATCACGTATTCTTTTGACGTATCGATATTCTGGTTCAATGATTTCAGCTCATCGGCTGTCATCTTCTGCGACATAGACTTCTTGCAGTTTACCACTACCGAAGGTTCGTTGCTTCCAGCCAGATAGAAGGAAACCTCATACGTTTCACTTTGTTCCATCAGTGCACTGGCAGCGATACGGCTCTTGTCGATCAACAGATAAGCCACGTCTTTACCGAACAGTTTGCCGAAGCCACCCCAGTTTTCTGCTTTCAGTTCAGTCTCCTCACCGTTCAGGGCAGTCAGCGTAATGCGTCCCTGTTTAGCCATTGAAGCCAGGTCAGCCGGCAAGGCAGCTACACCCACAGCCTTCAGTTCACCCGATGCAGACGGTTGTGTCTGAACAGGAGTAGCCGGTTGCAACGCTACCATAGGCACCTGTGCAGGCTCGTTCAGCAGTTTCTGTCCCAAGGCAGCAGTAGCCGATTCGAAGAGCGCATCTTTCAGGTCGATGGTTTCCCGACGGAACTTTCCGCAAATCGGAGCCAGTTTCGTACCTTTCTTGTTCAACGCCATATCGTCCGTAATCCACTCTTCGGCTGTATATCTTTCGCCACCGTCACGGTTTTCTTCATACCAGTAACGGATACGCGTCATGGTCATCTGACAGGTTTCCTCTCCCACATGAATCAGGAACTGATAATAAATACGGGTACGGTCGAGCGACAAGGCAGAAGAAGAGAACACCATATACTCTTCGGCTACAGCGGCAATCTCTCCGCGTTCTTCATCGGCATAAGCCACCTGACTGTGCAGTTTGCCGTTTGAGACAAACCGTCCTTTCGCCCAGTTCAGCAATGCCTGATAAACCTCGGTACGGGTAAGGCCTTTCGTTGAAACCTCTTTCGTAAATTCTATTTTACCGTCATTCATCGTAATGGCTCCCGCCAGGTATTTCGGGTCGGAATTGTCGTTTTTCTCCTTTGCCGTTCCCATCAGAGGGAGACATGCTAAAAATAAAATCAGTAGTTTTTTCATGATATCCATCGTTTATTCATAATAGTTTAAGCAAATATAGGGAAAAATTTAACCTGACTGCAATTTATAATAAAACTTTTTCAAAAGGAAAGGTGATTCACCCGATACTAAGAAAAATCACTTAATAAAACATTTTGTAACCAAATTAAACATCAGACGGTATGTGTACGACAGTTCAATCCGATACAAGACTGCCCGCATTTCTGAAACAACAAGTTTCTTATTCATCACTCTTCATCTTGTTACCCGAGTCCGTAAAAAACAAATAATACATGATAGCAAACATAAATCCCAGTGCAATGCCCACTGCTAATTTACCGGTCGCTGCTCCAAAAATTATGCCACAAAGCATTCCTGATATCAAGCAAAATGTGTAGCTTGTCTCTGTCTCTTATACACATCTGAC
>ENA-UADN01000371-UADN01000371.1-human-gut-metagenome-genome-assembly--contig:-NODE-371-length-11559-cov-4.454103_pt1 | contig 11559 bp, 9 predicted proteins | sample MGYA00244223_ERZ654247 | MGnify/ENA primary metagenome ERZ654247 (study PRJEB26926, sample SAMN06165039) | human gut metagenome | biome: ENVO:00009003; feature: ENVO:2100002; material: ENVO:00002003... | reverse complement strand
TGAGTAAATCGCGTTCCAGTACCAGCCGGATGACCTCTTCGCTGCCCTCCAGATCGTAGGGCGCGTCCGAAAAGATCAGGTCGAACTGCTTCGCACAGCTTTTCAGGTAGAGGAATACATTGGCTTTGACGGCGAACAGATTGTCGATTCCCAGGTCGGCGGCCGTTTTTTTGATGAAGTTATAGTGTACGGGATTGATTTCGACCGAAGTGACGCTGTGCACGCCCCGCGAAGCGAATTCGTAGCTGATCGACCCCGTCCCGGCGAATAGGTCCAACACGTCGCACTCCTCGAAATCGACCAGGTTTCCCAGTACATTGAACAGGTTCTCCTTGGCGAAGTCGGTCGTCGGGCGTGCCCGCAGATTCTTGGGCGGGTTGATTGCCCGTCCCCGATATTTTCCGCTGACTATTCGCATATGGCGACGTGTTTGAAATATTCACGCAACAGGCGTCCGTCCTGTTTGGTCGGGTTTCCTTCCAGCCGGATCTCGCAGTTTTCGATCTGCAGCTCCTGCGTCAGCTCCCGGACGTAGAAGAGCAGATCTTCCCCCGTGGGGGCGATGAATGTCTCCGCCAGCCGCAGGGTTTGCCGTTCCCATACTTTCAGGTAGGCCAGCTCTTCATAACGGAATATCCAGAGGCAGGATGCCGTGAATTCCCCGGTACGTAGCAACGGGGAGGTCCAGCGTATCTTCTCCTTCAGCCGGGCACGGACTTTCTCTACGGAGGCTTTGTCGGCAGCCATCAAAGCGATGACGGGCTGTTGCGGATCGGAGGTGAGAATACACTCCTTCTCCGTCGGTTCCATTCCGTTTATACGCATCAGGGCGGGAGCGGCCTTCGCGTCGAACACTTCCCGGGGAACCAGCATGGTTTTGCCCGTCAATACCTCTATTTCGACCGTTTTTTTCTCTTTGGCCGGTATGTCGAGCTTCTCTTCAGAAAAAGAGTGTCCATCCAGCCTGAGCCGGATGGACACATTCTTGATTTCGGGCTTGTTATTCGTCGCCCCAGTTACCTGCTTCATTGTTACCTTTCTCCATGGAGCCGAACTTGATGCCTCCGTAGTTGCTGAAGTTATTCTCCTGATCGTCCACCAGGTTGATTACCTCCTGACGGAAGCGTACCGTGTCGAGGAACATTTTATAAGGTATGCGGCACTCTACGACGGGGATGACCACTTTCGATTCGGTGGTCACAAGACCTGCTTCCAATTCGAATTCCGTCTGGTTGTTCGTGCCGGGCACGTAACGCAGGTTGCGAACCTGTTCTGCGGTGAGCTTTTTCGGCGTGAAGATCGTGTCGATCACGTGTACCCATACCTTTTCGCTGTTCTTGCGGCCGCTCTTTTTCAACTGGGCCATTGCCACCGAGTCATCCTCATCGACGATCTTGCGCTCGAACTCCAGCGAGTCGGTCAGCACAAAATTGATCAGCGTGTCGAAATCGCCGGTGAACCGGTTGTACTTCGTTTTGAAGCTGCGCTCCGCAGTACGGATGTCCTTGATGCGGTCGATGACGCGTGCTTCGCGGGCCGCCTTCTCCTTGGCGAAGATAATCGGAGTCGAAATCTGTTTGTAGATAACGTATATCAGGCATACGATAACTACGGCAAGTACGATTTGGATGATTCTTTTTGTCATTTTTAAGTTATTTCTAGTAAGTTTGTATCAAAATCCGTCGGCAATACCGCCGTCCTTTACCGATCCGAAGATGCTAAAGACTCATATTGCGACCCAAATTTACGCTAAAATTTGTTTTAATACAACATCTGGTCAAAAAAAAATCATCGAATCGCTTTCCGAGTATCTGTCCGAAAGCGATCCTGCGGCCATTTTCGTACTGAACGGTTACGCGGGTACCGGAAAGACGACGTTGATCGCCGCTCTGGTCGGGGCGCTCAAGGATTGCGGCATCAAACCCGTGTTGCTGGCTCCGACGGGACGGGCGGCCAAGGTGCTGTCCCGTTATTCGGGAGAACCGGCCCTGACCATTCACAAGCGGATCTACCGCCAGCGCACCAATGCCGACTACGAGTCGAAATTCTCGCTCAACATCAACCAGGAGCGGGGGGCCGTGTTCATCGTGGACGAGGCTTCGATGCTGGCAAACGGTTCTTCGGACGGGGCGATCTTCGGCAGCGGGGCGCTTCTCGACGATCTGGTGAGTTACGTGCGCGGCGGGAAGGGCTGCCGGTTGATTCTCGTGGGCGACGATGCGCAGCTTCCGCCGATCGGGGTGGACTACTCCCCGGCGCTCGATCCGAAAGCTCTGTCCGTCTATGGGGAGGTGGTTTACACGTCGCTGGATGAAGTGGTGCGCCAGGAGGCCGAATCGGGTATTCTGTTCAACGCCACCCTGGTACGCTGCATGCTGGAGAACGGCATCTGCGAAGTACCGCGATTCAGGATGGATTTCCCTGATATCGAGGTGGTAGAAGGCGGTGAGTTCATGGAGAAGTTGCAGGATTGCTATGACCGTTACGGACGCGACGAAACCATCGTCATCACCCGTTCCAACAAACGGGCGAACCGCTACAACGACGGTATTCGCCGTTACGTGCTGGGCGCCGAGGAGGAGATCGAGAGCGGCGATCTGCTGATGGTCGTCAAGAACAACTACCATTTTACGGAGCGCACCGAAGATTGTCCGATGAATTTTCTGGCCAACGGCGATATAGCCAAACTGCGCCGCTTGAGGCGTTTCGAGGATTTTTACGGCTTTCGCTTTGCTACCGCTGTGCTGTCCTTCGCTGACTATAACGACGCCGAGCTGGAGTGCAAGATCCTGCTCGATACCATTGCCTCGGAGTCCCCGTCGCTGACCCGGGAGGAGAGCAACCGACTCTTTTGCGAGGTGGAAAAGGATTATCTCGATATCAAGAGCAAGCTCAAGCGATTCAAAGAAATTCGTGAGAATCCGCACTTTAATGCCGTTCAGGTGAAGTTCGCCTACGCCGTCACCTGCCACAAGGCGCAGGGTGGTCAGTGGCGGGCGGTTTTCATCGACCGCTGTCTGTTCGGCGACGAGCCGATGACGCGCGACATGCTGCGCTGGCTCTATACGGCGCTGACCCGTGCGACCGACAAACTCTATCTGGTGAATTTCGATGAACGGTTTTACGAATGACCTTCGTTCGGAGGTTGCGAGCGGGGCTTTGCATCCGCAGCATTTCCGGATGCGTGCGATCGCCAAGTATCTGCGAGGTCGGGTGGTGGGCGGCTGTCGGTTGCGGAGGCGTTGTTCCCGCGATTCTGCATGGGCCGGATCGGATTGCCGGTGATGCCGGGCGAAGAGTGAGTCTCTTGCACAGCGCCCCAAAATAGGGGTTGAAACAGGATCATTTGGAAATAAATAATACGATAAATTAAAAATTATGACAAGCGAACTGCATCCTCTCGAACCTTTTCTGCCTGTCGGGGCACGTCTGCTGATGCTCGGAAGTTTCCCGCCGCAGCGGGTGCGGTGGTCGATGGACTTTTTTTACCCGAACTTGCAGAACGATATGTGGCGTATCGTCGGACTGGTATTTTTCGGGGACAAGGGGTATTTTCTGACACCCGACGCGAAACGTTTCGACAAGGAACGGATCGTGCGTTTCTGCGAGGAGAAAGGATTGGCTCTTTACGATACGGCCGAAGAGATAATCCGATTGAAAAACAATGCTTCCGACAATTTTCTTCAAGTAGTGCGCGAGGTCGATCTGGCGCAGTTGTTGGCTGCGGTTCCGACCTGCCGGGCGATCGTGACGACGGGACAGAAGGCTACCGATGTGATCGTGCGCCTTACCGGTTGCGCCGAGCCGCCTGTGGGAGGGAGTGTGGAGTTCGCCTATGCGGACCGTATGCTTCGGTTTTATCGCATGCCCTCTTCGTCGCGGGCCTATCCGAAATCGGTGGAGTGGAAGGCGGACTATTACCGGCGGATGTTCGCCGTGTGCGGGATGCTCTGATCGAATTTCCGATTGGATGAAATCGTACTGCGGCGATCTGTCCGCTGTGAGTTTTTTCGGGGAAAACATTGGTTTCCCCGAATTTTTCTTTAACTTTATAGAGTTAAATCTATAATTTATGACCGTTATGAGAAAATTAACTCTGCTTTTGCTCTGCTTGGCGTTGGGGATCGGCGTGTGTGACGCAAAAAAGAAAAATCGAGGGGTGTATTTTCGGACAGATGCCGAAATCGTGCTGGACAAACCTTATTTCGGGTTGAATGTGAGTAATATGATTCAGGTCGTACTCGAAGCCGACCGAAATCCCGCTTCGGTCCGGGTCGAAACCGAAAATGTGCCTGCCGAGGCGGTTTCCGTGCGGGTGCGGCGCGGTGAACTCGTGCTCGCGTGCGACCCCGGAGCCTTGTCGTCCAAGAGAAAGAACGATATGTCCAAGCGGGTTGTAGTGTATGTGGGCGCCGCTCCGCTGGAGTCGTTTTCGTTGTCGGGGATGTCCTCCGTTTTTTCCGAGACCGAGATCGATAAACCGTCGGTTACGGTCGAATGTATGGGAATGAGCGAGTTCGAATCCAATATTCGTTGCAGAAGCCTGACGATGTCTGTTTCGGGTATGTCGATTTACAAAGGGCAGGTGGTATGCGAGGATACAGCGACGGTGGAGGCATCCGGAATGAGCCAGGCCGTCGCGGATTTTATGTGCCGGGATTTGGATTGTACGCTGACCGGTATGTCCGTTTATAATGGAAATGTGAATTGCAGGCAGAAAGCCGAGGTCGCAGTGGATGGTTCGAGCGAATGTACCTTTTCGGGAACAGCTCGGGACCTGATGCTGGAAGTGTCGGGCATGAGTCAGTTCAAAGGGAGAAAGTTTTTGGCTTCGGGACTTGCCGACTGTGACATTTCCGGTATGAGTACCGCCTCGGTCGCAGCGGCGGGATCGCTGAAATATTGTGTGAGCGGTATGAGCGAATTCAACTATTCGGGCGAACCTGTGGTTATCTCGACATCGGTCGATAACGCCACGGTTCGACACCGTTGATCGACTGCGGGGCCGATTCCTGTAAGGGTGTACTATATTGTCGTACACCCATTTATTGCAGATTATATGAATTATGAATGAATGCAATATTCTTTCAATATTCGTTATTTTGAAGTCCTTTTGCTCCGGATTTTTCGTATATTTGCAGGACGTGGAGCAATCCTGTGGACCGGCATGAGCGAAGTCGTCCGCCGCCGGATTTTTAGGGTTTACTCCGATGTTTCCGACTTTATCTTGAAAGGTAATGGCAATAGAAAAAAAATATGTTGAAACTCCGCTGATGAAGCAATATTATGCGGTCAAAGCGGTGCATCCCGATGCGATTCTCCTGTTTCGTGTCGGCGATTTTTACGAAACTTTCGGCGATGATGCGATCAAGGCCAGCGGAATTCTGGGCATCACCCTGACGCGACGTGCCAACGGAGCCGCGACATTCGTCGAGCTGGCAGGGTTTCCCTATCATGCGATCGACACCTACCTACCCAAGCTGGTCCGAGCGGGCGAACGCGTGGCGATCTGCGAACAGCTCGAGGATCCCAAACAGGTCAAAGGGCTGGTCAAGCGGGGCGTCATCGAGCTGGTTACGCCGGGCGTGGTGCTGGGAGATAATATTTTGGCCAACAAGGAAAATACCTATCTGGCGGCGGTCTATTTCGGCCGGAAAAATACCGGCGTGGCTTTTCTCGATATTTCAACCGGCGAATTTTATGCCGCCGAGGGCAGCGATGCTTACATCGACAAACTCATTTCCAACCTGGCGCCGAAGGAAATCATCTACCAGCGCGGATACGAAGACCGCTTCTCCGATGCGTTCGGCAGCCGGCACTATACCTATCGGCTCGATGAGTGGGTCTTTTCGGAGTCGGTCAACCGGGACAAGCTCTGCAAGCAGTTCGGCACTCAGTCGCTCAAGGGCTTTGGTATCGAACAGTTCAGCAGCGGCATTTCGGCGGCAGGGGCCATTCTCTACTACCTCGAATTTACCGAACATAAGAATACGGCCCATATTTCGTCCATTTCGCGTATCGACCAGGAGGATTACGTTTGGGTCGATAAATTCACGATCCGCAACCTGGAGCTCTTCTCTTCGAACGGTTCGCGCGAGAAGTGCGCGTTCGCAGACGTGGTCGATCGCACCCTCACGCCGATGGGCGGGCGTCTGCTCAAGCGGTGGATCGCCTTGCCGATCAAGGAGATTGATCGCATCAACGAACGTCTGGATGTCGTGCAGCGGTTTTACGACGAGCCCGATTTGGCCGAAAGCGTCGCCGAGCAGATTTCGCAGGTCGGCGACCTGGAGCGCATCGCTTCGCGCATAGCGGCGGCTCGGGTAACCCCCCGCGAAATCGTACAGCTTAAAAATTCGCTTTCGGCGATCGAACTCCTCAAAGCCTTGTTGGAATCGACCGACGACGAGCGTCTTCACGCGTTGGCCGAACAGATCGATCTGCTGGCGGAGGTTCGGGAGCGTATTGCCCGCGAGGTTTACCCCGACCCGCAGAACAATCAAATTCAGCGGGGCGGCATTATCGCCGACGGCGTGGACGCCGAACTGGACGATCTGCGCCGCATCGCTCTGCATGGCAAGGATTTCCTGAACCGTATTCAGCAGCGGGAGAGCGAGGCGACGGGAATTCCGTTGAAAATAAGCTACAACAATGTCTTCGGTTATTATATCGAAGTCCGCAACACGCACAAGGACAAGGTTCCCGAGTCGTGGATCCGCAAGCAGACGCTGGCCAACGCCGAGCGGTATATCACCGAAGAGCTGAAAGAGTATGAAGAAAAAATTCTCGGTGCCGAGGAGAAGATGCTGTTGATCGAACAGCGGATTTACGCCGAGTTGATCGGGTTCATTACGCATTCCCTGGGAGCTTTGCAGCGGGATGCCGCCGTCGTGGCGCGTATCGACTGCCTGCAATCTTTCGCCCGTATCGCTCGGGAGCGCAACTACGTCCGTCCGACGCTCGACGACGGCACGCGCATCGAAATCCGCCAGGGACGGCATCCGGTGATCGAAACCCTGATGCCGGTGGGAGAGGAGTATATCCCCAACGACTTGCTGCTGGACGATAAGGAGCAGCAGATCGTGATGATTACGGGTCCCAACATGTCGGGTAAGTCGGCTTTGCTGCGGCAGACGGCCCTCATTATCCTGATGGCCCAGATGGGGTCGTTCGTCCCGGCGAAAGCGGCTCATATCGGCGTGGTGGACAAGATTTTCACCCGAGTCGGGGCTTCCGACAACATTTCGCAGGGCGAATCGACCTTCATGGTCGAGATGCTCGAGTCGGCCAGCATCCTGAACAATGTTTCCGACCGCAGCATCGTCCTGTTGGACGAAATCGGACGCGGTACGAGCACCTACGACGGTATTTCGATCGCCTGGGCGATGGTCGAATACCTGCACAACCATCCGACGGCCCGTGCCAAGACGCTTTTCGCGACCCACTACCACGAACTCAACGAGATGGAGCAGATGTGCCCGCGCGTGAAGAACTACCATGTGAGCGTCAAGGAGGTGGATAAGACGATCGTCTTCCTGCGCAAGCTGGAGCGGGGCGGAACGGAGCATTCGTTCGGTATTCACGTTGCCCGGATGGCCGGAATGCCGGCCTCGGTCGTAGCCCGCGCCGAAGAGATCCTGAAGAATCTGGAGCTGGTATATGGCAACAACGAGATCGTGCCCAGCAAGAGTCCTCGACGCCGCGACCGAAAAGCGCTCCCCGGAGTTCGCGAGGCGGCGGAAGCGGGGGATCAGACGCGGGGTATGCAGCTTTCGATGTTCCAACTCGACGATCCAGTGCTGGTGCAGATCCGAGATCAGATCAAGGGGTTGGACATCAATGCTCTCACTCCGATCGAGGCGCTTAATAAATTAAATGAAATCAAAAAGATAACTGGATTATGATAAAGCGATACTTTATAGTTGTACTGCTTCTTTCCCTGTTTCCGGCCGGGGTGTCGGCACAACGCCGTGCAGCCGCTAAAAAAGATTGGAAAACGAAATACGATTATGTGGGTGCAGTGCATGACGGACGTATTCTCGTACACCGGGGCGGAGAGGGTAGCAATCCCCGTATGTGCCGTTTTTATACGGACGGCTGTTTCGGTTATACGGACACCTGCGGTACGGTGGTCTTCCCGCTCATCTATGACTATGCCGATAGTTTTTCCAATGGGTTTGCCGTGGTCGGCAAAGGGGAAAAGAACGATCGTCGTTTCGGGCTTATCGATCGTCAGGGGCGTGAAGTCGTGCCCTGTATCTATGCGGATGTCGCGGGTTTTTCGTCAGGCCTTGCCCGGGTACAGGAGGGGACGGATTCCGTCCGCCGCTATGGGTATGTCGATACGCTGGGACAGGTCGTAATTCCATTGAAATACGATTATGCCCGGGATTTTTCCGAAGGAATGGCAGTCGTAGCCAAAGGCGAATGGAGCGGTAAGTCCGGCTATGGAAAAAGGGATTTTGAATTTACCGGGAAATACGGATTCATCGATCGTCGGGGTAACGAAGTGATTGCTCCGATATACGACGGTGCGGCCGATTTTTCCGAAGTGCTGGCCGCTGTCGGACAGATGGGGAAATATTATGTACGCTGGGGATTTGTCGATGCCGCAGGGACGTTGGTCATCCCATGCAAGTATTACGAGGTTTCTTCGTTCCGAAATGGCCGTGCGGTCGTCTGCATTGTTTCCGGCGGTGCTTTGAAGTACGGCAGTATCGACCGGAATGGACGGGAAATCCTACCTTGTATTTACGATTGGGTGCAGCCCACGCCGTTCGGAACGACCTGGGTCGGAGAAGGGGAGGATTTCGCTTCCCGGGCCTGTACCCTGCTCGATGTTTCCGGCAAACCGTTGATCGACTATAAGGTCTATCAGGTGAACCCGAGCGGAAAATTCGGGCATGCTTCCGCAGGTGTTCCCGATTCTACCGGGTTGCTTCGATTCGGAGTATTGGACGGTCGCGGACGTGTTATCGTACCGTTCGAATACGATGACATAACGATCTTTTCGGAGTGGGATTCGGCCGCTACCGCTTACGTGGAGCGAGGAATCGCCGAAGTGAAGGGGAAAAAGTATCCGTTTGCCTTGCGCCGGGGGGAATAAATGGAAGAGAGTATCTGACAAGTCCGATTCTAACGTTTTCACCCCTGCCGGAAGACATTCTTGGCAGGGGTGATTTTCAAATTCGGGGAGTTGTCGGACGGTTCCTTTTTGTCGTAATGGACTGCGTGTCGAGGCGAGTTACACAGACTGCCTGTTGCGAAAATCGATTTTCGGGGAATGGATTCGCGTGCTCCTATTTGGCGTTGATCTGCGACTGGATGCTGCGGATCAACATGCTTACGGCAACGGAATTGAAACCTCCCTCCGGGATGATTACGTCGGCGTATTTCTTCGACGGCTCGACGAACTCCTCGTGCATGGGCTTGACTGTCGTGGTATATTGCGAGATGACCGACTGCATGGTGCGCCCCCGCTCGCATACGTCGCGCAGGATGCGGCGGGCGAGGCGGATGTCGGCGTCCGTATCGACATATACCTTGATGTCCATCAGGTCCCGGAGTTCCTTGTTCTCGAAGATCAGAATACCATCGACGATGATTACCTTCGAAGGTTTGACCAGCACGGTTTCGGCCGTTCGGTTGTGATCGACGAACGAATAGACCGGATGTTCGATCGGAACGTTGTTTTTCAGCGTGCGGATGTGTTCGACGAGCATATCTGTATCGAACGATTGAGGGTGGTCGTAATTGAGTTTCGTGCGCTCTTCGTACGTCAGTTCGGGATGGGCTTTGTAGTAGTAGTCGTGGCAGAGCGTGACTACCTCTTCCTCCTTGAAAGCCTCCTGCAATCGTTTTACCAGCGTGCTTTTACCCGATCCTGTGCCGCCTGCGACACCGATGACTGTCACATTCATAATTCCCGATTTGTGGTTCTTTTTTATTCTCCGTTTTCTGCGTGCGATAACCGCCTGACCGGTTTTTCTCCGAAAACGGTGTGATTTTTTCCCGTATTTGCACCCGCACGAAGTCGGTAGGTATTTCCGATTTCATCTGTCCGATGAAGCGTCCCGGAATCTGTTTTTTCTTTTTCCCCGCCGTCGGATTTCGGATAAATTACGTCAAAAAAACGGTATGTTTCGTTTTCTCATTTCCCGTTTGCCGTATGGCCGAACTCCGAGTGTGCTGCCAACTTCGTCCTTTCCGATGAACGCATCGGGTCAGCTTTCCGTCGCAATCGAACGAAAGGGTAGCTCCCGCCTGCCAAACGGATATGGAAAAGGATTGCTCCCCTGCGGGGTGCAATCCTTTGTAATTTTCGATTATGCGTCGATATTGGCGTAGTGAGCGTGTTTTTCGATGAACTCGCGTCGCGGGGGAACCTCGTCGCCCATCAGCATCGAGAATACGCGGTCGGCTTCGGCAGCGTTGTCGATGGTTACTTTGCGCAGAATCCGGGTGTCCGGGTTCATCGTGGTTTCCCACAACTGATGGGAGTTCATTTCACCGAGACCTTTGTAGCGCTGGACGTGTACGCCCTTGCCCATTTCGGCCGTGATCTCGTCACGCTCCTTCTCCGTCCAGCAATAGCGCTCCTGCTGGCCCTTTTTCACGAGGAACAGGGGCGGGGTGGCGATATAGACGTGCCCGTTTTCGATCAGCTCTTTCATCTTGCGGAAGAAGAAGGTAAGCATCAGCGTGGCGATGTGGCTGCCATCGACATCGGCATCGGTCATGATGATGATTTTGTGGTAGCGCAGCTTCTCGATGTTGGCCTGCTTCGAATCCTCGGCCGTACCGATGGTTACGCCCAGCGCCTTGAACATGTTGCTGATTTCCTGACTTTCGAATACCTTGTGGTCCATGGCCTTCTCGACATTCAGAATCTTACCGCGCAACGGCAGAATGGCCTGGAACATACGGTCGCGGCCCTGCTTGGCCGAACCACCGGCCGAGTCACCCTCGACGAGGAACAATTCGCATTCTTCCGGGTCCTTGCTGGAGCAGTCGGCCAACTTACCGGGCATGCCACCGCCGGACATCGGCGATTTGCGTTGTACGGATTCGCGTGCCTTACGTGCGGCGATACGTGCCTGGGCGGCAAGAATCACCTTGTCTACAATCAGCTTGGCTTCCTTCGGGTGTTCCTCCAAGTAGTAGGTGAGGGCCTCGCCCACAGCCTGGTCTACGGCACCCATCACTTCGTTGTTACCCAGCTTTGTCTTGGTCTGTCCTTCGAACTGAGGCTCTGCCACCTTGATGGAGATAACGGCAGTCAATCCTTCGCGGAAGTCGTCGCCTGCAATCTCTACCTTGGCTTTCTCCAGCATCTTGTTGTCTTCGGCGTATTTTTTCAATGTACGGGTCAGTGCACGGCGGAAACCTGCCAAGTGGGTACCCCCTTCAATGGTATTGATGTTGTTTACGTAAGAGTGTACATTTTCGTTATAAGAAGTGTTGTACATGATGGCTACTTCCACCGGTGTGCCTTGCTTCTCGGTGTTGATGTAGATTACATCTGTCTCTTATACACATCTCCGAGCCCACGAGACGGAG
>ENA-UADN01000360-UADN01000360.1-human-gut-metagenome-genome-assembly--contig:-NODE-360-length-11708-cov-5.485626_pt1 | contig 11708 bp, 10 predicted proteins | sample MGYA00244223_ERZ654247 | MGnify/ENA primary metagenome ERZ654247 (study PRJEB26926, sample SAMN06165039) | human gut metagenome | biome: ENVO:00009003; feature: ENVO:2100002; material: ENVO:00002003... | reverse complement strand
GCCGCAAGGCCCACTTCTGCGCTATCTCTTCCACCTCCGGCACCGCCACTGAGGTGACCGCCTTCTCCATCATCACCGATTATCAGAAGGGCATCAAGTACCCCATCGCTGACTTTGAGATCACCCCCGATGTCGCCATCGTCGATCCCGATCTGGCCGAGACCATGCCCAAGAAGCTGGTCGCCCACACCGGTATGGATGCAATGACCCACGCCATCGAGGCTTATGTTTCCACCGCCCACTGCGACTACACCGACCCGCTGGCCATCTTCGCCATCCGGATGATCCAGGGCGATCTGGTGGACAGCTACAACGGCGATATGTCCAAGCGTGATTCCATGCACAACGCACAGTGCCTGGCCGGTATGGCATTCTCCAATGCGCTACTGGGCATCGTCCACTCCATGGCACACAAGACCGGTGCTGCCTTTGCCGACTACGGCGCACACATCATCCACGGTGCTGCCAATGCCATGTATCTGCCCAAGGTCATCGCCTTCAACGCCAAGGACCCCGAGGCCAAGAAGCGCTATGGTGTCATCGCTGACGAGATGAAACTGGGCGGTTCCAACGACGACGAGAAGGTCAAGCTGCTCATCGAGCACCTGCGTGGCATGAACGATGCGCTGAACATCCCCCACTGCATCAAGAACTACGGCCCCGATTCCTACCCCACCGAGCAGGGCTTTGTTCCCGAGGAAGTGTTCCTGGAGCGTCTGCCCGAGATCGCAAAGAACGCCATCGGCGATGCCTGCACCGGCTCCAACCCCCGCCAGCCCAGCCAGGAGGAGATGGAGAAGCTGCTCAAGTGCTGCTACTACGACACTGAGGTCGACTTCTAATTAAAACCGACATTTTACAGACACTTTTACCTCTTTCCCATAACAGCAAAGCCGCAAGCCCTCAACAGGCCTGCGGCTTTGTTGTTTGATGGCCCTCTCAGGCGCTCCGCGCCAGCTCCCCTGACTGGGGCTGCCAGGCTTGCGCTGCTGCAGACGGCAGAGCAATGGATGCAAAAAACCGCCCTGACGGTTTCCCATCAAGGCGGTTTGAGCTGTCATGTGTTGATAAAAAAGATGCACCCTCAAAAGCCTTGCGGCGCACTTTCCCTTCCGCCTCTTTTTGAATGGTGTTTTTATCGAAAAATGCGCTCTGCAAAAGATTAGATTGTCAATGCTCGCATTAAACCCCGATGTAAAATGCACTCATAATCTTCTTGAAAACTTTTCCTTGGATCAAGGTACGAAAATACAGTATAGTCCATTTTTCTCTGGGTCTATGCTGACCAATGTAACCTGCATCAAATAGTTTTCGAATATAAAAAGAAGAAGATGTTTCTACTCTTATTTTAAGGAAAAATCTATGCTGTAAACATTTCATTGAAGATTTCTCTGAAAGGAGCATCTAGTGTTAGAAAAACAAGTTTGCTCCAAGTCTCAACTTTAATACTATCCGCTTCAACACACCATATTTTATAGTGAACATCCCCATATTTGTCTACTGGGATTCCAGTAGTGTTAAATGCCTCTGTATACTTATCAATATATATAGACTTTTCGTACTGATTTACAGAAAAGTCTATATGGGTAAAAGCATGTTTATGCGGAAAGTATTTTGCATGAATGAATGTAGCCAATATAAATTCATCTTTAATTGTATCTGGTGACCAAAGCTGTTCAACTTCGATGTGATAGAATGAGTTCCCGGATTCTTTATCTGGTTTTACCACCATGACTATTTTGTGTGCCAGCACAGGATGGATATGGACAATTATTTCTTTGTTTAAAACAGACTCAATGCTAGCGAAATTAACAGTTATTCCATGAAACTTCTGAAAATCAACGGTTGCAGTTGAAAATATCTTTTCAGCAGGAATAGCTAGATTTTCATCGCATCGCATAAAAATAGTTTTCCTTGTTATTTCGTCAGAGATAATACGAAATGTATATGGCATAATGTCTGCTTTCGATGCTATTGTAGGATCAAGAAAGATATTGTACAAATAGTAGGTATCACCAACTTGAAATCCTTGCCGCAAAAATTTTACATCTGAATCAGAAAATGCGCATAATCCATACTTATTATGTGGATTTCTAAGTTTTTCGTGGCTTTCAATTTCTTTAGCATCACATATATGTACTGCCTCTTCCTCAACAAGTACCAAAATCAAAGCATAGAGTGCATATTTCGGTTCAATATTGAAATAATCCACTATCCTCTCATGCTTATCTAAAATACAGCAGAGCAGCATATCATGTTGCTTTTTGTTTGCTTCTTCGTACTCTGGCTTTATATGTAGTAGGACAAGTCCCAAATACCAATTATCACCTGAAAAGCAGTACTGTAATAGTTCCTCATAATCAATACAATCGCAATTATGGAATAACTCAAGTGCATATTCCACGACTCCCTGCATAAAGCTGGGAATCTCTTCTGAATTACGGCAAACATTCCAAGGTTGAAAAGGGTAATGTTTAAGAAACATATTTGGATGGCTTACAGTTACAATGCCACCATGAGGAGCCTTTTTCATTGAACGCAAATAGTAATTTACTGCCCAAAATTCTTGTGACTGTATTATTGAATCTATCAAATATTGTAAATCTTTTTTGTTCACTAATTCTTGGGAATTGTTCTTAATACAGTTATCCATCATTTCCCCTCCACGGTCAAGGCCATCGTCGCTTTATAAAGTTGTTTTGTTTTTCCTTTATGGAACATTGTGATTTTGCATTTCTACACCATCTGGTAGGACTACTAATGTGCTCAGCTTAAAGCCGCGAGACAAACCGCTTTTTGAAGACTACGCGAAGGTAATCTACTCGTTTCAAAATAAACACCTGTCACTTGGCTTCGCACTTTGAGATTCTAGATAGCTATTTTGGTTGTAAAGAAATTTTATCATATATTAACGATTCTTTATACCTAAAATCAAAAAGATTAAGTTTTCCTCCAAGTGCTAGTTGGCGTTCTAAGAATTGCTGTCCTCTGGTGGGAACAAAAACATCGGGGATAGACGTCCGTTCTCAGCACGTCCATCCCCGATGCTTTCATTTCAGCCGTAGGATCTGCTCGTACAGTAACACGTATTTTTTTCGGATGATTTTATTTCCATGATAATGGCCAAAGAAGTGATACTTGAACTGGCACCGCTGGCCAATCTCCTCCAGAAAGTCAGTGAGGGCATCTGCTTTGGACAGTGGTCCCAGCAGGTCGTTCTGGACACTGGTAGGGCCGCAGTGGGTAAGGATGTAGTCCACCATCCACCCAGTCTGGTCCAGACTGGCCCTGGCCTGGGCGTACTCCGCTTCGCTGGGCAATTCCTCTTGCCACCAGGAACGGTGGTTGACCCGAAAAGCCGCACCCTGGGCGTTGAGCCGCTGGAACCGCCGCAGGAAGTCCGGCGCATCCGGCTCCAGAATGCCGTCCTGGATGTCGTGGCTGCTGGCGCCGCCCATCGCAAAGAACATCCTCCCGCCCAGATCGAACACCTGCCCACGCTCCAGCATCAGGACCGAGGGGCGGATAGTTCGCACCTTGCCACCGTGCCACTCCGCCTGGGGGTAGCCAGCCAGGGCGTCATAGTTCTCATGGTTGCCGGACACGAAGGCCGTGGTGAAGGGCCGGGAGTCCAGAAAGTTCAGCCCTGCGTCATCCTGGCTGTCGCCATACCACACACCGCCGAAGTCCCCAGCGATCAGGACGACATCTTCTTTTGTCAGTCCCTCCTGCTCATAAAAAATCTCAGGCCGAAAACGGCTAAAGTCTCCGTGGGTATCTCCTGTGATGTAAAGTTCCATTCTATTTGTCTCCTTTTCCTAATTATATCACAGTTTTTTCTCCAGTTCCGCCCCTGGATACCGGAAGCGGATTCGGATGGTCTCAGCGTCCACCACTGTAATCCGTTCCACCGCCATGCGTACTTGTTCGTCGCTGTACTGCTGGTTGACCTCCAGTTTCGCCATCCACTCCCGCAGTTCCGTCATCCGGGATTCCTGGGCTGCATTGTGGGTCTCACTCTGTTCCGCATCTGCAATCTGCTCCTGGAGGGCCTGCTTTTCCTCCATCATTGCCTTGAGCTGGGCATTGAGGATCTCGTCATCCATGTGTTCCAGCACCTGATCCAGCAGCAGTGCTTGTTGGGCGGTAATGTCCTTCAGTTTCTGACGCAGGTCGATGAGACTGACTCCACCAACGGTATCGCCTCCCCAGGCCATTGCAGTGAATGTCAGCATATCCTCCTTCACTTCCGTTCCAGCCTGGACAAACTCGTTGATGGCCTCCTGGATGGCCTGATGCAGTTTTTCTTCGTCCAGCGTGGGGGAGTTATGGCAGTATTTCGTTCCAAATTCCAGCCGGGAGATGCACCGCCAAACGATTCGCTTTTTCCCGTTTCTGGCCCAGGTCACCCGCTTATAGGGCGTTCCGCACTCCCCGCACACCAGCAGTTCAGAAAGTGCATACTTGGCGGAGTATTTGCCCAACTCCGTTTTACCGGTTTTTTGCATCACTTTCCGCTTACTGGAACGGCGGGCCATCTCCTCCTGTACCCGGTAAAACATTTCTCTGGGGATGATGGCAGGGTGATTATTTCTTACATAGCTCTGTCCCCGTTCTCCGTTGTTCTTTTTCACCCGCTTACTGATGCAGTCGGTGGTGAAGGTCTTACCCAGCATGGCATCCCCGATGTACCGCTCATTGGTGAGGATGTTGCGGATCACCTGATACGACCATCGCTGGATAGCCTGGGCAGTGGGGACCCGATCTGCCTCCAACTCCTGCTGGATCTGGGACAAGCTGCATCCATCCAGGTACCTCCGATAGATGCGCCGCACCGTCTCTGCTTCCTGCGGGTCGATCTCCGGCTTTCCATCTGGCCCCTTCCGGTAACCCAGCAGTTTCTTATACTGGAAGGGCACCTTACCTGCCTTTTTACTCTCCTCTTTGCCCCAGATGATATTTTTGCTGAGAGACTCACTTTCTGCTTGGGCGAAACCGCTGAACAGGGTGATGAGGAATTCGCTGGACTCGGTGAGGGTGTTGATGTTCTCTTTTTCAAAGATGACCCCAATGCCATTGGCTTTCAGCATCCGCACTGTCTCCAGGCAGTCCACTGTATTTCGTGCGAAGCGGGATAGGGACTTGGTAAGGATGGTGTCGATCTTTCCTTTTTTACAGGCGGCTATCATCTTATTGAAGTTTTCCCGCTTTTTCATGCTGGTCCCCGAGAGTCCTTTGTCAGCAAAGATGCCGGCCAGCTCCCAGTCTGGATTCTCCTCGATTTTCTGGGTGTAGTAGGCTTTCTGTGCCTCGTAGCTGGTGATCTGCTCCTCGCTGTCAGTGGATACCCGGCAGTAGGCTGCCACCCTCTGGTGCTTCTGTGCCCCCTTCAGCGGAGCGTTAACATTTTTCGTTGCCGGTATGATCCGTACCTGCCTCTGTGCTGTCTGTTCCATGTTCTGTCCTTTCCCGGTGCTCCTGTTGGAAGGTGACTTTCACCGTATTTTCTTCCGATATGTTGATATGAGAAACCGCCAGCCGGATGTGGTCCCAGCACACATCCAGCGGGCGGTTTGTATGTTCCTGTGTGTCAGGGCAGCAGGCATACCTCGCTGCAACCCCTTGTAAGATCAGGGAGATGACTTCCTGGGGATCGTCAGGGTGCTCCAGTCCCCGGTTGATCGCATTGGTCAGGCGAATGACCTCTCCAGAAGGCTGATAGGAAGTCTGCTCCGGCCTATCCCATTCTTCCATTTGGTGTATGACTTCTTCCAACAGGATCTCGTCCTGTATGGTGATGGTGATACCGCAGTGAGCACACTTCAAGTACAACGTGTCTTTCCTGTGGTTCTTGCCACCCATTCGGTACAGCGTGGAGCCGCAGGAGGCACAGTGTAGGCGATCTGCTAGCTTGAGGATCTGGCGTTCCGCTTTTGGGGTCTGTTTCGCTGTTTTCTCCTGGATGCGGCTTTGGACGCATTGAAATGTCTCCGTGTCCAGAATACCTGGGTAGCCGTTCTGCCCTGTGTAGCGGGGGTTCTCCAAGAGACGCTTTACTTTGTGCTTATCCCATACTGGTACCTCTTTGCTGAACGGAATGTGTTCCTGATTCAGCAGGTCGGCCAGTTTCTGATAGGACAGGCCCTCCAGATAAAGGGAAGCTACACGAGCCACCACAGAAGCCTCTGCTTTTACCACCGTCAGCTCCCCATTTTGGATCTGGTATCCGTAAAGCAGTTTTCGCTTGCTCATCGTTTTGCCCTCCTAACTTCCTCCGTCAGCTCCACGCCACCCCAGAGCCGGAATCGGATGCAGGTCTGCGACTCTGCAATGATCCGTTCCACCAATTCTTCGAACAAACTTTCATCAAAGGTATCCAGCTGTTCCGGCCCGGATTTTATGGTGTCCGCCGTCTGATGCAGCCTGCTGATGGCATCCTCAATATCGTCATGCTCCAGCAGGCGGCGGCGTTCTCTCCGAAGCTGGGTGAGCTTTATCTGGATGGAACTCAGCTTGGCAGCACAGGCATCTGCATCCAGCAACCCTGCGGTTTGCAGTTTGCTAATGTTATGGCTCTGCTCGGCAACCTGGGCGATAGCTCGGTTGATCTCCAACATAGCAGGGTTCTCCCGCTGCAGGGCGCGCTCCAGGTCGTCCAGTTGGGTCAGGGCCGGTTTTAGGACGATGTCTGCGTTGGCCCTGATTTTGTTATACATCCGCACAAAGGCGGCGTATATTTCCGTTTCGGGTATCCGGCCCACTGGACAATCTGCTGCATTTTCATCATGCTTGCGACAGACCCAGGAGATCAGCCCCTTCCCGGTCGTTCGCCGCATAAGTGCCGTTCCGCATACTCCGCAGGCCATCTTACCCCTCAGCGGTGAATCCTGCTTGTCTAATTGCCGTTTCCGCGTCCGGCGTTCCTTCAGCTTTTGAACCCGCTCAAAGGTATCCGTATTTATGATGGCTGGGTGTGAGTTCTCAATATAATATTGATCGACCTCTCCGTGATTTCTTTTCACAGCAAATGGAAACTGATTTGTAGTATATCGTTTTAAAGTAAACGTATCACCCTTATATTTTTCATTATCCAAAATCAGTTGCACACTTCTTGGATTCCACACCGCATTTCCCTCGGTCGTTAAAATACCTCGTTCCGTCAGCGATTTGGCAATCTCTCGGGTGCTGATTCCAGCCAGATAGCTGGCAAATATCCACCGCACAATGTCTGCTTCTGATTCTTTTATCCTCAGCCCACAGCCATCCACGAGTTCATAACCGAATGGTGGGTTCGTTGTAACAAAATCGCCGGCAGCCATCATTCTTCGCCAAGCGATTTTTAGATTTTGAGAGATGGAGATGGACTCCTGCTGGGCCAGAGCGCCAGAAACGCTCACCATCAATTCGCTGGTGAGCGTCCCGGTGTCGATATTCTCTTTTTCAAAGTAGACGGTCACACCCAGAGCGGACAGCTCTCTCAGGGCTGCAAGGCAGTCTCTGGTGTTCCGGGCGAAGCGGGAGATGGACTTGCACAGCACCCGATCGACCTTTCCCTTGCGGCAGTCGGCCAGCAGGCGTTGAAAGTCCTCCCGTTTATCCATCCGGGTCCCGGTCAGGCCCTCATCCGCATACACGTCCACCAGCTCCCAATCTGCATGGGCGCCGATCTGCTCCGTGTACGCCTTGATCTGGGTGGCGTAGGAGTGAAGCTGGTCGCTGGAGTCGGAGCTGACGCGGCAGTACGCAGCTACCCGCAGGGCCTCCGGGTTTGCCGCCTTGGGCGGGATATAGGTCACATTCGCTGCCATCGTCTCAACTCCTCTCAATTCATGATCTTGCAGTCTGTCAGGCCCTCCAGATGGTATCTGGCTGCGGCCTCGCTGTCAAAGCCATCTACATACAGTCTGCCCTCCGGCTTCTGGGCCGTATAACCATCCTCATAGCCGAGTGTTGCCGCCTCCTGGGCAGGCAGCACTCTGGCTTGGACGATCCCTTCTTTTAGCCGGTATATTTGCTCGGCGTAAAATGCGTATTCCATCGTGCTGACTCCTTTCTGCCCTTCTGGGCAACGCCAACACTACCACACTTGGGCGGGAATATCCATTACAATCCCCGAACAGTTTCCGGGCGGTATTTCTCTGCTGCCAGCCGCCGGATGGTCTCTGCCTCCTGGCCGTTGACAAGGCCAGCTGAACACATCTGTCCCAGGATACCCAGAGCAATCCGGTATTGCAGTTCTGTTTTGATGTTGCTCATGCCGCGCCCTCCAGAAAGTAGCCTTCCGGCTTCACAGCCCGTATGAATCGCTCCACATCCTTCAGGCTGTGGGTGACCGGCACTTCCGGCAAAGCAGTCAGCACGTCCCGGAAATAGCGCCGATCCTTCCCGGCACGTTCATCCAGGATAGCGACCACACAGGTATCTGTCTCAGTGCGGATCGCCCGCCCGAATCCCTGACGCAGTTTGATCTGCATCTCCGGCACCACCACGGCCTGGAGAAAATCGTGAAGCGTGGCGTGTTTCATCCGCTCCTGTTCCTTCACTGCGTCCGGCATCGGGAACGGCAGCCTGGGGAGGATGAGCAGAGATACGCAGTCTCCAGGAAAATCAAAACCTTCCCACGCCGCTCCAGCAGCCAGCAGAACACTGCCTGGGTGAGCCATAAACTCCGACATCGTGTGTCCGCCGTTCCGGCCCAGAGTCAACACGGGATAGGGCAAGTCCCGCTGTTTCAGCCGTTCACGCACAGCGGACATGGCCGCGTAGGAGGTAAACAGCCCCAGGGCGTGGCCGTTAGCTGCGTCCAACAGCTTGACGATTTGTTCTGCCAGGTCATCATAGTAATCGCTGTCGGCCTGGCTGGGCGGTATTTGGGGCAGGTACAGCAGACAGTTCCGCTGGTAGTCGAAGGGAGAGGGTGCGATATGCTCCCGCACTCTCCCCTCGGCCAGCAGGCCAGTTTCCTCTTTGAAACGCCGGAAGTTTCTGCCCACTGCCAGCGTGCCGGAAGCCAGTATCATGGGCCGGTCCTGCTGCCATAGCGTCTGCCGGAGCTGTGCTGTAAGATCCGTAGCAGAGGCACACAGCATGGAACCGCCAGTCTCGTCCTCAGCGGTATAATACACCATGTCCGGCTGGTGCAGGCAAAACAGCTTTGTTTTATCCAGCACTCGCTCCAGTTCCATCCTGGTGCCGGCAGTCAGCATCCGCCGGATCTGTCGGTGGATCACCGACAAGGTACGTTCCACCCCATCCAGAGGGATGCTGAAATGAGAAAAGGAGCTGTCTCCGCTCCAGGACTTAGCCATCTCAGACAGCAGAAGCCCTGCTGTGTCCTCCAAGGTCTCCGCCGCCAGCAGGAACTGTTCCCTTCGCAGTTTTCTGCATAGAGTATGCAGTTCTCCCGCTTCCAATGTAATGCCGAACATCTGTCGAGCAGTCTCCGTCAGTTTGTGGGCCTCATCCATTACGATGGCGCAGCTATCCGGCAGAATGGGACGTTTCCCACTCCCTCGGTGAATGGCGTCGGCCAGAAGGAGGTTGTGATTACAAACCTGGATGGCATATCTCTCTGAGGCACACACATCCAGATAGCAGAGATAGCGGCATTCAGTCTTGCCGCAGTCACACGTTGGAGGAACACAGATCCGTTCACGGTCATATCCGCTGAGATGAGGGGCCATGTCCAGGTCCAAATGGTCTCTCATGGAGAGGAGCGCCGCTTTTGCCAGCGGATTCTTCCGATCCAGGTTCGCTGTCTGGAGCCGCTTCATCAGGCGGGCATCACAGACATAGTGGGATTTTCCTTTCCGCAGCACTGCTCGGAGCGGACTGTCCAACATACCATCAGCCATCATAACTTTGGAGAGGAATGGAAGGTAATCGTGGATGATCGCACCCTGGAGTGCGATGCTGGAGGTGGAGATCAGCAGGGGCTGGTTCGGCAGACCGGCACGTGACCGGTATCGCCGAAGCACTACCCCTGCTACCAGGTAAGCGTATGTTTTTCCAATGCCTGTCCCGGCATCGCACAGGGCAATGCTACCATTCAGCATGGTGTCCAGCATCTGATGGCTCAGTTCCACCTGTGCCGGACGCTCCACCATCCCGTGAGCCGGGAGCAAGTCCCGGAAGACATGGTCGATATCTTGGTGAGGGTCTTTCCTGTAGTTATATTTTTCCATCATTCAAATCCTCATATCATTTGTTTGGTTACTGATCGTCTCACCGCATTTGCAGCTCGCCCCCCGGTGAGTTAGGAACAGCACGGAAAAGGTTTGGCAGTCCTTCACAAACACATTCCGGGGACCTCTACTGCTTTCAGTCCAGGGAATGAGAAAACGGCCTTGCCGGGGCCGTCCGATCCGCTGTGGTATCGCTCGCCGAGGCCCCGCAGGGGCCTCCGGGTCTTGGCGCACATTGGATCTGGTGTCTGTGTGGTGTTCCGCGCTGCTGGTATGAACTTTTCAAGGAACAAAGGAGCCTGTCAGGCTCCGTCAGGAGGCGAATTTCAAGAGGATCTGCTCCATGACCTCCAGGTCTTCACCTTGAAGGCCAGTTGCCAATCGGCGGAGCAGGGCCGTCTGCCTGGGAGACATCCGCTGGCGGTCCAGGTGATACCAATCCGCCACTCGGACCCCGCCGCCATAGCGGCCGCAGACTGTCTCCAGGGGATAGGACCGTGTGAGGATCTCAACATCCCGGCGGATGGTCCGCTCTGAGACACCAAGTTCAGCTGCTAAATTCTGCATGGTGTCCTTCCGACGCTGGCAGAGCAGCTCCAATATCTGTTGTCGCCGCTCCACAGCGTCCACGCCCTTGTCCCCCCTTCCTTCACTTCCTTGCTCATACTCTAACGGTTAATCCGGCAAGCCTTTGTCCGGGTTAAAAAATTTTTTGAAAAAATGAAAAATGGCCGGAGCAAGCCGATCTGTTTCCAGATCAGCGTTGCTCCGGCCTTGTGGTGACATATCGTCCCTGGTCAGTCAGCAGATTTATATATGGTTCGTTTTTGTGCTGCAGCCCTCTCCGTTTTCAGTCCAAGCAGATCTGCAAGAAACACGTGGCCACAACGGGGACAGCGGACGGAGATCACCACCTGCTGGCTGGCATTGGATAATACCTCTCCTTTTTCACACCATGGACAGACTAAACGATGGGCAAATGTATGGCACATCTATGACTCCTCCCTAAGATGTTCTCTTTTTGGTGAACACTTCGATAAAATAAATTAAATCAAATGGTGGTTTCTCAATCTGATCCGCATGGCCTGTTTGGATACCCGGAACAGAGCTGCCATATCTGTCACCAGTGTTTCCGTATCTCGGCCTGCCCGAAGGCGGTAAAAGGCCCGCTTTATCTGAGGAATGGGCATGAGAACAGCGGAACCAAGGATATTAGCCTGGATCTCCATGTCATCCTCCTGAGCAGCAAGTGTCATAGCCGCACTTTCTCCAGTCCCCTGATAGAGTTTCTTGTGAAGGACCCAGTGGGCCAACTCATGAGCACAGGTAAAGCGCAGCCGGCCAGCAGTCTCCTCATTCTCGCAGAGGGATGCGTCAATAAGAATCGTTCCCGCTTTGACGGGGAAAAGGATATACATCCCTTGCTCTTGATCATAAACAGCTTCTAATCCATCATCAAAAATGGTCTTCCCCAGGATACGCCCATTCTTACGGAGATATTGGTACTCCAGGGAAATACCATAG
>ENA-UADN01000315-UADN01000315.1-human-gut-metagenome-genome-assembly--contig:-NODE-315-length-12320-cov-6.931349_pt1 | contig 12320 bp, 9 predicted proteins | sample MGYA00244223_ERZ654247 | MGnify/ENA primary metagenome ERZ654247 (study PRJEB26926, sample SAMN06165039) | human gut metagenome | biome: ENVO:00009003; feature: ENVO:2100002; material: ENVO:00002003... | reverse complement strand
ACGAGATGTAGCTCCGTCTCGTGGGCTCGGAGATGTGTATAAGAGACAGGTTATTAGCTATTTTTTATTTAAAGTATAAAAATGACACCTCAATAATTTGCATGACTACTAAGACTTCTTTTTTATAACACTTCAGGATTTCAGTAGTCTCAAGTACTTTATATGACCTCTTCCACAAGACTTTCCAACCGCATAATACCGTCCACATATTTAACAATAACAGAACTTACTAAAGAGTCTTAATCTCGATAAACTTCTTGCTGGTGCGTTTACTCAAGCAAACAATCCCAATAAGCTCCATACAACAACCCCATCTTTCACCATCGACAAAACCCGTTTCAAAATCAAAAAACTACCCAACAAGCCTTCAGAGAACAAAAAGCATCACTAAAATATTTAAAAAACAGAAGTGATTTCCCAACCTCACACCCCGAATCAATATTCATTAATTACCACCCGACTTGCATAAAACTCAAGGCGCAACATTTCCGATAATAAAATTTTTTCTGTATGTTTGTAAATAAAACCTTAAAAAACAGCAGAACAAATATGCAGAAAACAATCATATACTTACTAATTTGTTTAATCGGAATCATTTCCGCACCTTTGAAGGCGGAACAGATTACCTTCAATCACTTAACGACTGAAGACGGATTGTCTCAGTTCTCGGTGAATGCACTCTATTCTGATGAGAACGGAGTGTTGTGGATTGGTACACGCGAAGGATTAAACCGGTATGACGGTCATAGCATACAAACTTATAAATTTCATAAAAATGACCCCTCCAGTCTGTTCTCAAACGTCGTATCACGGATTGTCGGAAACCAGCAGGGAAAAATATACCTGCTGTGTACTGGAGGAGTAGCGGAGCTGGACCTGACAACCCAGAAGTTCAAAACCCTTAAGCAGGGCAACATCAATGCCATCTATTACGACCAGCAACTATTCATAGCCATCCACAACGAAATTCACAGCTATGATGAAAAGACTGGAAAATTCAGTTTATTTGCCCAGGTTCCGGAAAAAGTAAACATCAATACAATCTTACATGACGGCCAGACCTTCTGGCTGGGAACTAATACACATGGAGTATATTCGTACAATATACAGAACAAGCAGTTTACCCACCCCATTACCAAAGGAAATATTGCCAGTATCTACAAGGATTCCGACAATAATATCTGGATTGGAAGCTGGGAAGAAGGATTATACTGTGTATCTCCCAATCAAACCATCCGGAATTTCCAGCATAAGGCAAACAGCAACAGCCTTTCTTCCGACTTCGTACGTGCTATCTGCGAGGATAACCTTGGAAATTTGTGGATCGGAACCTTCAACGGACTGAACAAATACAATAAAAAGACCGGAGAATTCAGTAATTATACATCAGAAGATGAAACAGAGACCAAACTGACCCATTCATCCATCTGGTGTATCGTCAAAGACAAGCAGGGAACCCTCTGGCTGGGAACTTATTTCGGAGGTGTCAATTTCTTCAACCCGGAATACGAGAACTACAATTACTACCGTTTCTCGAACCATCCGGGCAACGGTTTGAGCAGTCCGATTGTAGGAAGAATGGTGGAAGATAATAAAGGAAACCTGTGGATTGCAACAGAAGGAGGAGGTCTGAATTACTATGACCGCGAAAGCCATCAGTTCAAATGGTTCAAACTGAATCAGGTACCTAACAATAACATTTCTCCCAACAACCTCAAGTCGTTGTATTACGACCAGGAAAATGATATTCTCTGGATTGGCACCCACTTGGGAGGCCTCTACCGTTTTGTTCCCAAGACCGGCCAGTTTACCAATTTCAGAAAGGAAGAAGGAAATCCCCACACATTGCCTTCCGACATTGTGCGTGATATTGAAGCTTACGGCAAGGACAGCCTCATCATTGCGACACAGAATGGAGTATGCACCTTCAACCGGAAAGACGGACGGTGCACACGTCTGTTCCAACAGCACCCGGAAGGAAGAAGAATACAAATGGTGGCAGATGTGGCTTTCGACAAAGACCACAATCTATGGATTGCAGCAACCGGAGAAGGAGTCTTCCGCTATAATTTCCAGACCTCTCAGTTGAAAAACTACAGATATTCGGAAGCTGATCCGCACAGTATCAGCAACAACAGTGTCAACAATATTAATCCGGACAGTAAAGGTAACCTGTGGTTTGCAACTTCGGGTAGTGGACTGGATCTGTATCATCCGGAAACTGACAACTTTGAGAATTTCGATAAGGAAAAAAACGGACTGGCCAGTGACTGTATCTACAATACCCAGGAATCACCGCTCAGCGGACATTTATTGTTGATTACCAATGAGGGATTTTCCATCTTCGACCAGGAAAACAAATCCTTCTCCAACTATAATACGGAAAAGGGACTCCCGCTGACTGCCATAAACGAGAATGCACTGTACATTACCCAGGACGGTGAAATCTTCCTGGGAGGAGTACGCAACATGATTTCTTTCCACGAAAAAGATTTAAAGCGTAAACCCAAGCCCTACAAAATACTGTTGAACAAGCTCATTGTCAACGGAGAAGAAATCAAAGTGGGGGATGAAAATGGAATTCTTTCGAAGACGCTGGAATACACCCCGGAAATTACACTGAAAGCGCATCAGAGCATGTTCAGCATAGAATTTGCCACGCCTAATTACATCGCGGCAAACAAAAGTGACATCATTTATCAGTTGGAAGGATTCTCCAAACAGTGGAACAGTACCCGAAACTCGAACACCATTACATATACCAACCTCAATGCCGGAGATTATACACTGATTATCAAGGCCAAAGATACAGACGAAAGCATCTGTAAGCCCGTATCGCTGAAAATCAGGATATTGCCTCCTGTATGGAGGACCCCCCTGGCCTATCTGGTATATTTCATACTGATATCCAGTCTGCTGATATATTTGTTCCGTACTTATCAAAGCCGACTGAAATTAAGGGAGTCATTGAAATATGAGAAAAAACACCGGCTTGACATTGAGGCCCTCAACCAGTCTAAGTTGCGTTTTTTCACCAACATCTCGCATGAGTTCCGTACTCCCCTTACCCTCATTATTACACAAATAGAGGTGCTGCTTCAGTCGAACAACTTCACACCTCAATTATACAGTAAGGTGCTGAGTATCTATAAGAACAGCATCATTTTGAGGGAGCTGGTAACCGAACTACTCGACTTCCGCAAGCAGGAACAGGGTCATATGAAGTTAAAGGTGTCCTCACATAACATCATTGACTTTATGTATGAGAACTACCTGCTGTTTAATGAATATGCAAACAAACAGCAGATTAAGTTTGAATTCAAGAAAGAAGAAGACAATCTGACTGTATGGTACGATGCGAAGCAGATGCAGAAGGTTATCAACAACCTGTTATCGAATGCGTTCAAGCATACCAAGGCAGAAGGCAGCATTACACTGTCTGTACACAGAGCGCAGGAGCAGGTAATCATCGAGGTGGCAGATACTGGCCGCGGAATACCTGCAGCTGAACTGAACAAGATATTTGAACGCTTCTACCAGATAGATACCGAAGAAAGCGGACGAAACGAAAGTACCGGTACGGGAATCGGACTGGCACTGACGAAAGGTATTGTGGAACTGCATCACGGAACAATCCGGGTGGAAAGTACACTGGGACAGGGAAGTAAATTCATTGTCACCCTGCCACTGGGAAACAAGCATTTCTCAGAAAGCGAGATCTGCCAGTCTAATGAAGAGAATCTGATCATCGAGAATCCACCTGTAACCCTCTTGGATGATGCCATCATCCAGCCGCTGCAGGAGGAAGAAGAGATACCAACGAGAATCCCGAATGCCAAAATAGTAATTGCCGAAGACAACGAAGCTTTGCGGGAAGTCCTGGTTTCGCTGTTTGCCCCCTACTATCAGGTATTCAGTGCCAGCAACGGTGAAGACGCACTGGAGCTTATCCGAAAGGAAATGCCGAACATAGTGGTCAGCGATGTGGTAATGCCGAAGCTTTCGGGAACCGCTCTTTGCAAAATGGTAAAAGAAGATTTCAATACGTCACATATTCCTATCGTATTGCTTACTGCACGGACTACACTCGAGCAGAACATTGAGGGACTGCTTACAGGGGCCGATGATTACATCAGCAAACCGTTTAATACACGTCTGCTGATTGCACGATGCAATAACCTGGTCAACTCACGCATTATCCTGCAGGAGAAATTCAGCAAACAGCCACAGGCCACCCCGCAAATGCTGGCTACCAACCTGATGGATAAGGAGATACTGGATAAGGCACTGAGCATTATCGAGGAACATCTGGATGACACCGAATTCAACATCAACGCTTTTGCCAAGGAAATGGGAATGGCGCGTACGAATCTGTTCACCAAACTGAAGGCGATTACCGGACAGACTCCCAATGAGTTTATCCTCAGTATCCGTCTTAAGAAAGGTGCATGGATGCTCCGGAATAATCCGGAACTGAATATCGGAGAGATTTCGGACCGGATTGGCTTCAGTTCTTCCAGATATTTCTCAAAATGTTTCAAAGACATGTACAACATCAATCCTCTGGCCTACCGAAAAGGTGACGGGGCAAACAAAGATGAGGATGATAAAGAAGAAGAAAAACAATCATAAATAAATGAGAGAAATGGACATATATCTATGATTTTCATCGATTTGTACATTTTTCTCATTTATATGGACTGTATACACACGTAAGATAAAGGCTTGCCCGCTAAATTTGGAGCATATTCTTAAATCATCATAACCAATGAAACAATTTTCTTATCTCTTATCCTTATTACCTGGAGCTGCATTATTAAGTGGATGCGGAAGTACACAACAAAAAGCAGAAGAACCTGCCAAGCATCCGAATGTGGTATATTTAATAGCAGACGACTTAGGTATCGGTGACTTGAGTTGCTACGGGGCAACTAAAATCCATACGCCTAATTTAGATAAATTGGCCAGTCAGGGACTTCAGTTTACCAATGCATATACGACTTCTTCTACCAGTACTCCTTCGCGCTTTGGCCTGCTGACAGGTATGTATCCATGGAGACAGGAGAATACAGGTATTGCACCGGGAAATTCTGAGCTGATCATTGACACTGCGTGTGTGACTATGGCAGATATGTTCAAAGCTGAGGGATATGCCACAGGAGCAATCGGTAAATGGCATTTGGGACTCGGCCCTAAGGGAGGAACCAATTTCAACGGCCTGATCAAACCTAATACCCAGGACATCGGCTTCGACTATGAATACATTATTCCGGCTACCGTTGACCGTGTTCCGTGTGTCTTTGTGGAAAACGGCCGGGTAGACGGATTGGATCCGAATGACCCGATTACGGTAAGTTACGAACATAAAGTGGGCGACTGGCCTACCGGAGAAGAAAACCCGGAACTGGTAAAACTGAAACCTAGCCAGGGACACAACAATACCATCATCAACGGTATTCCGAGAATCGGATGGATGACCGGAGGTAAATCCGCATTGTGGGTAGACGAAAATATTGCTGATGTAATCACACAGAAGGCAAAAGATTTCATTATCAGCAACAAAGATACTTCATTCTTCCTGTATATGGGTACACAGGATGTACACGTACCTCGCATTCCGCATCCACGTTTTGCGGGTAAAAGCGGACTCGGTACGAGAGGTGACGTGATTCTGCAGCTGGATTGGACCGTTGGAGAAATCATGAAGACATTGGACAGTCTGAAAATCGCAGATAATACCATCTTCGTATTCTGCAGTGACAACGGACCGGTCATCGACGACGGCTACCAGGATCAGGCAGCAGAGTTGCTGAACGGACATACACCGATGAAGCATTACCGCGGAGGTAAGTACAGTGCTTATGAAGCCGGTACACGCACTCCGTTCATCGTACGCTGGCCGGAAAAGGTTAAACCGGGAGTACAGCCGGCATTGTTCTCTATGGTTGACGTATATGCTTCCATGGCAGAACTGCTGGGATATACACTTCCACAGGGAGCTGCTCCAGACAGCCAGAATAATCTGAATACCCTCCTGGGAACAGACAGTATCGGAAGAGAGCATATCATACAGCAGAACCTCAACAATACGCTTTCAATCATCAAGGGTGAATGGAAATACATTGAACCGAGCGATAAGCCGGCTATTGAGCGATGGACAAAAACAGAGTTGGGAAATAATCCGGAAGCACAGCTCTACAACATTCTGAATGATCCTTCAGAAAAGACAAACATCGCAAGCCAGCATCCGGAAAAGGTAAAGGAGTTGTCTGAACTGCTGGAAAGTGTAAAAAATAAAAAGGTAAAATAAGTATTTCAACCGGCAATACTTAATTAACCAATAACGGTAAACAGACCGGAGTTCTTCCCCCTCCTCCAATGAGAAAAAGAAGAACTCCGGTTTTTATTTTTATCCTCGCATCGTGATAAAAAATGTCATTTTGCACAGATATTCCTGGTTTATTCGAAAAAACAACAAAATTAAAGAGCTAAAATTTGCGTATTTCAAAATAAAGCAATACCTTTGCATCGCATTTAAGGAAATGCCCAGATGGCGGAATCGGTAGACGCGCTGGTCTCAAACACCAGTGGAGTAACATCCATCCCGGTTCGACCCCGGGTCTGGGTACAAGAAAAAGAGCTAAGTATTTGCAAATCAAATATTTAGCTCTTTCCTTTTTATATTAATGTTCCCAAATTGTTCTCGAATATCCTCTTACAAGTTACTAAAGAAAGTTCTAAGCTATAAATATCGGGAACTTACTGTTTTTGTATTTAAGGACTTGCGAAGAGCAGACAATCGCTTTATAATGTGCCCGATAGCTATGATTATCATTATGATACCTATTTTATAATGCCACAGTCCAAGTGGAGAGTTTGCTCCGCTTACTCCAAGTAATACGATACCTGTAACGGACAGCAATAAAAATATGATAGACAGAACTGCTGTAACCTTGCTTTTCCTGTCTATTCCGTTTTTTATGATTCCCTTATACCACCCCCAGTGTGTTGTCACATGGAATATGATGGCAACAAGGAACAATACACTGCTCACGACATGAACCACTGCCCAGTTATGCCATACTTCGTGGCTGTTCCCATGTCCGGCTATGTGCAGACCAATTCCTGAAATGGCAGACACGATGAATACAACGATTAAAATCCAGTCGATTACAAAAACTTTTTTCATACATTTCCAAATTTAATGGTGCAAAGGTCACTACTTTATCGGAAACGGACGATAACAATTGTAAAGAAATGGAGCTTAGCGACGGTTTCTGATGCGGGAGAGCGAAACGGGAGTAATGCCAAGATAGGAAGCTATGTAATGTTGCGGCACTCGTTGGATGATATTTGGATATTCCTTCAACAGTTCTTCGTATCTCTGCTGTGGCGTATTCTTAATACGGGACAGAAACAGGTGCTGATAGAAGCTGAACCGCTCGATAATTTTCTCTTCATATAGCAGTCTCAATGAAGGATTGCTTTCTATCTTCTTGTAGAAATCTTCTTTCTTTATGGACAGGACTTCAGACGGCTCGATGCTTTCCAGCGAGAACAGGCTCGGTGTACCTTTGTACAGGCTGTCAAATGAAGCCACGAAATCCCCCTCAAAGAAAAACTGGAAGGTTATATCCTTTCCTTCGTTGTAGAAAAACAGTCTTAAGCATCCTTTACGGATAAGGTATATCTTATCCGCAACCTTACCTTCCTCCAATAGTATCGTTTTAGATGGAATAGATAAGGCCTCAAGTTCTTTTACGTTAAAAAGCGTATTGCCAAACTGCTCATTGCCCATATGTAAAACTATGAAAGGATTATAAAATTCTGTTCTGGACAATAAGACTGTAATTTGACTTAATATCCAGAACAGAACCTGATTATTTATTCAAAGAAGACTGCAGGGTAACGTACAATTCCCTTAATGCTTTTCAATGCATCAGGTATCAGTTCGATAACCTGACAATATTCAGAAGGCACATCAAACGGAAACGTGATACCATAGTCTGCTGCTTTGCGGTAACCGAAACGTGGATAATAGTCTTTATGACCAAGCAGGACAGCTGTTCCATAACCAAGAGCGGCAGCCCTTTTATGAGCTTCTTTAAGTAACATTCCTCCTATGCCTCTGTTCTGGTATTCAGGAAGAACAGCAAGTGGAGCTGCAGCCAAAGATGTATGGACTTCACTTTCTGAAACGATTTCCACTTTTGTCAGTAGAATATATCCTACTATTTCTCCTTGATCTGTTTTCGCAACTAACGACAGTTCCGGAATATATGTATCGGACTTATGCAGTTTGTCCACTAAATGATGTTCCTGATGGTCACTTTCCTGCATATCTGCAAAAGCTGCTTCTATCAAGTTGCAGATAACTGGCAATTCTGAATTTTCTTCTTGACTTATTCTGATATTCATTGTTGGATTATTTTTCGTTTTCATCGTTAGGTTGTTTCTGTACGCTGATGGGGTCACTTTCAAGATACGCGTTACATACCTGCAGAAATATGAGACGGACGCAAAATTCATCCTCTCTGAAATCTCTTTTAATGTCAGGGTCTTATCGGACAGTAGCCGGGTGATTTCTGTAATGGTAAATCGGTCTATCCAGAAATTGGCATGGAAGCCGCTTGCTTTTTTGCTCACCTCGGTAAGGTATTTTGGGGTAATACATAGTTGTGAAGCGTAAAATGACACTTCCCTATGGGTCTGGTACAGCCCGGACCGTAACAGTTCGACAAAACGGTTCATGATGTCGGCGCTCTGTTTCGATATAGAGGAGTATCCGTACAGCTGGGCATGAAAATCGTAAAGGTCCAGAATAAAGGCTTTCGTATAGCATCCTATCCATTCACTGTAAAAATGGTGGGCATCACATTCCAGCCGTTTCCCGATCAACGATACATCTTCGATGAATGTCCGCTGCCCGGCTTCGTTTAACGGCATAACCGGATTCTGGAGCAAGGTCAGCTTGCCGTTCACATCATAGTCGTTTCTCGGTATGTTCTTATACAGGAAAGGATAAGCGATATAAACCACTGTCGCACGAAAATCATCCGTGGTTTGTATATCTGTTATCAGTTCGTTGTGGACAAATATGATACAGTCTCCGGCAGTCATCCGAAAAGACTTTCCGGCCAGGCAGAATGTCATTTCACCCGCATGGCAAAGGGCATGCGTGCAATATTGGGACATGCACCTTGAGCTTAGCGCGGCAAAATCGTCGGCAAAAATAATCTCGTCATTCATGAAATTCCGATTTCTGTAACTTGTCATGTCTGCAAAGATACCGATAATTTGATATTATACAAAGCTTCCGTATGACGGATGCCATGTGAAGAACCGAAAAAAGTGAAACAAACACCGAAATATGTTTGGCCATAAATCCCGTTGCGTATCGTAAATTTGCAAAGGAAAATCATTAAAACAAAGGCGTATGCAGACAATCAAGTTAAACAATGGCATTGAAATGCCTCAGATGGGTTACGGGGTTTTTCAGATTACCCCTGAAGAATGTGAAAGGTGTGTAAGTGATGCCTTGAGTGTGGGTTACCGGATGATTGACACCGCCCAGGCATACTGGAACGAGGAAGGTGTGGGACGTGCCTGGAAGAAAAGCGGCATCCGGCGTGAGGACATATTCCTGGTAACGAAGGTATGGATTTCCAATTACGGGGAAGGGCAAACACTGAAAAGCATCGAGGAGAGTTTGCGCAAACTGCAAACCGACTACATCGATCTGATGCTGCTTCACCAGCCTTTCTGTGACCGTTACGGCGCTTACCGCGATCTGGAGAAAGCCTATAAATCGGGCAAGCTGCGCGCTATCGGCGTAAGTAATTTCTATCCCGACCATCTGGTTGACCTTGTTGCCAACATGGAAATAGTACCGATGGTGAATCAGGTGGAAACCCATGTTTTCAATCAGCAACTGGAGGCAAAGAAATACATGGAGGAAACAGGTACACGCATCATGTCGTGGGGACCTCTGGTTGAAGGGAAAAACAACTTTTTCCACAATTCCACACTCGCCAGAATCGGTGAAAAATATAATAAATCGGTGGCTCAGGTAGCCTTACGGTGGCTGATACAAAGCGGGGTCATCATCATTCCGAAAAGCACCCGAAAGGAACGTATGGCCGAGTACCTGAATATTTTCGACTTTGCACTGGATGCGGATGACATGGCGGCCATAGCCCTGCTGGACGAGAAACATAGCTTCTTCATCGACCATCATGACGGGCAGATGGCCAAACAGTTCATGGAGTGGAGAAGTCTGGTTGAACCTGCCAAGTAAGTTTCTAATGCCGGACAATATGTGTAAATGGGAAAGAACAGAGTCTGTTCTGTGCCTTCACCATTTACACAAAATATGCAATGACCCCCGACCTTTTATCTTACAATTTGAATCCTCTGCTTTTCTTTTCTTCTTGTTGTGGCAGGCTTGTTTCATATCTAAGCCTGCCACAACCGGAAGAAAAGAAAAGCCGTGGCATAAAATTATAAATATATAGTGCAAGTTATCAGATAGTTTCGCTACCTTTGTAACTGGATTGAGACAACTCCATCCAATATGATATTTAAGATTTAAAAGAAGCGTTATGCTTATCTTGTAATTGGAAACCTGAGAAATTTTCAAATGAGCAAGGATAGCATAGTGGTTCTCACGCATATAGCGTGGGCTGCTATTGTTGTATCTGCTCATAAGGTTTCTCAGGACCTCCAATTAAGGTATGGCATTGCAGTTCCACGCTTCGTGATATTATAAAGTCCTTGTGGCAGCTGGAGGTGTATAATTAAAACAGTTAGTTGATATGAAACAGAATATATGCGTGGTAATATTTTTATTGCTTTCAACCATATGTAAAGCCCAAACATTCATATACCCCCAAAACGATTCTATCCTGACAGAATATAATGATGGAAAATTTTGGGCTTATTTAAACAAAAATGATTTTGTTGTAGGTCTTTCATGCTTTGAGGAAAAAGATGATTATGGAAAATACTATCACTTGGATATTTTTATCAAGAATTTAAGTGAAACCCCAATTGTATTCCAACCTGATAGCGTACACTCTAATCTACTAACAAAAAAAGATGATACTTTAAAACTTGAAGTATATACAAATGAAGAATATCAAAAAAAAATAAAACGCTCACAAGCATGGGCTATGGCATTATATGGAATCTCTGTCGGCATTAATGCAGGAACAGCAGGATATTCAACATCCTATTCTACGTCTTATTCTTCTAATGGTTATGCTTACACTACCATAACCAATCATTATGACGCTAATGCAGCATACCAAGCAAATGTCGCATCTACCAATCAAATGCTTACATTAGGACAAATGATGGATAATGACCGAACTATACGTGAACAAGGATATTTAAAAACCACAACTATTTATCCCGATGAAGCTATTATTGGCTATATGAATATTAAAAGGAAAAAAGGTAAGATTTTGATTGTAAACATTCCCATCGGAGATTATATTTATACTTTCAAATGGGATGTAAATAGGAAGAAATAAATACAGTAATAGCTATACTATTACCCTTAATTTTAATCACTTAAATGATTTACCTATGAAGAAACTTACGATTATTTTTTATTTATTTTTAATTCCATTATGTGTTTTTGCACAAAATGAAAGTTCCATTTCACATACCAAAACAGTTAATGATTCTACTTTGATTAAAATACATGCTATTGTAGAAGATATAGATTTTCGTATGCATGGACTTGATAGATACAAACTATATCCAACAGAAAATATATATAATTTTCTGCAATTAGATACAATGACAGGGAAAATAGAAATTGTACAATGGTCTTTGGATGATGATAAAGAAGGTTCTGCAACCCTTAATAACGAAGACCTATCTCTTGGTACAGGCTGTGGAACATTTGAATTATATCCAACAAAAAATATATATCAATTTCTTTTGTTAGATAAAGTAACAGGAAGAAGATGGCATGTTCAATGGGGATTTGAATCAAGTAAAAGATGGATAAAAAGAATCTATTAAATCAGTAATATGCATATTGCCATCACCGTTATCTTTTTTGCAGTGGTAATCTTTATTAAATTGAAGATGCCAATGTGGAAAGGCAAGTATTCTGAAAAACTTGTGAATAACAAGATTCAAGAGTTACCAGAAGAGTATGTTGTTTTTAATGATTTACTATTCGAAAGTAACGGATATTCAACACAAATTGACCATATTGTAGTTTCACCTTATGGTGTCTTTGTAATTGAAACGTAAGCATCCGATAAAGTACACATTGTAGATTCATAAAACAACAAACTCTTCTT
>ENA-UADN01000305-UADN01000305.1-human-gut-metagenome-genome-assembly--contig:-NODE-305-length-12539-cov-7.819529_pt1 | contig 12539 bp, 10 predicted proteins | sample MGYA00244223_ERZ654247 | MGnify/ENA primary metagenome ERZ654247 (study PRJEB26926, sample SAMN06165039) | human gut metagenome | biome: ENVO:00009003; feature: ENVO:2100002; material: ENVO:00002003... | reverse complement strand
CATCTGTCCCAAGTCATTGGCTGCACCATTATGGCCTTCATTATCCACCACATACTGAGCGGAACCAGTCGTATTGAATGTACCTCCTTTGATTTCAGCCACATGATGATTCTGTACGGTTGCCTGAGACATATTGGTGAACGTACCGTCGTTGATGACAAGCTGGGCTCCATCATCATTTTTAATGGTATTAAGACCTCCGGCAAATGTACCACCGTTTATGATAAGTGAAGGATTCTGATGATTAGTACCGCTTACATATCCATTTCGCGGATTCTTATTGGTATAATCATAATACCCATTGGCTATCATCGAAGAATAATGCCCGTTTTGCGATATCTCCACATTTGGATTAATCGTCATCTCGCCATGATTCAGAATATTATAATAGCTGTTACCACCTGAACTTTCTGAGTCCTGACCGTTTTCCTTACTTCTAATATAGGTTCCGCCATTAAGAATTACTGTACCGTTATTATAGATACAAGCTTTCCCGTGACTTACATTATCCACTGTACCATTTCCGTTAATGGTCAGTTTACTATCCTTGTTTACGGTAAATGTATCGCCAGATTTGTTGGTGATTTTATGACCGTTCAAATTGATGATAACTTCATTCGTTGCGGAAATAGTAAAATCTCCCGTCAAGTCTGTGGCAAGAGTATAAGTTCCACCATTTTTTGCGACATTTTGCAAGTCGGCTACGGCAGCATCAACTACTTCAAATGCATCATTACCGGACAGATTGGGTAATTCAGCACCCTCTTCTTTATAAATAATGACAGTTGAAGTGTTACCGCTTTCACGACTGATGGCTGTTACTTTGGCACCACTCTTCACTCTTACATTACCGGCTTTTACCTTCAATGTATTAACAGTAACTCCTTTACCAAGAACCAATGTGTTTGCAGCAGTAGTTGCCGTTACTTCATCATAAGTAGCTGTTTCGCCATTGGCAGCCAAAGTTACGGTAGAAGAAGGCAGATCTATCTCAAATTTAGGCGCAGTATCTAATTGCGGTACAGATACCAACACGTTTTTAGGTGCAGCTGTACCACCAGTACCAGTGCTCTCTTCTTTAATGGCAACAGCATTTGTTGTAGAAATATTTTCAAAGGATATGCTGACATTTTCTGCCGGTGTATCTTTTTTCGGTATTGAAACCGTAGGACTGGGTTCAGTTGAAGCCACATCAGCCACAGAAACAGAATTGGTTTCTTTTAAAGCATCGGCTACCTCTGATACACTTTCAACTGTTGTCGGCACACTTCCGGATACTTCGTCCAACGTTATAGTTGTGGTATAACGTTCGTTACGTTTAGCATCTAAAGCTTTTGTCTTTAAAACCTGGCTTGTAGCGCCATTACCAATGGAAAGTTCCAAGGCAGGATACTCGGCTACAGGCAACGGGAAATAGAATGTTTTACTGGTCACGACGTCACTGCTGGCAGTAAAGTTTATAGTTATGGATGAGGAATTTGACGTTTCTGTGGTTGTCAATGTAGGGATACCACCAGCGAATGCTATTTGTGCATTTCCAGCAATGGCTGGAACAGTAGTTTTTTCTTGAGCGGTCATAGAAGTCAATTTCGCCCAAGTATAGTCCTTCGGGATATTATTGACAGTTATGCTCATCAGGGCACCTGCATTTTTAAAAGCCAAGACATCCTGTGCGCTCTCATTTATTTGGCAAGCCATAAGAGCACTGCTGTTTTCTCCTTCCTTATAATTATAGGTATCCTTCAACGTTAATGATATTTTACTTCCATCATAAGAAGCATCGCTGCCATAAGGATAAAAAGCAGCTTTCTTTACAGGACTCTCACCTTCCAGTACCCCTGAGAACCCTGCGTTCTTGGTTCCGGCTCCACTGGATAATGAATAGTTAATGTTAGTGTAAGTAGAAGAACTTCCATTCGTTACAAAAATGCCAATCTCGTCACCTATACTCCAAACGACAGAATTGCCATTCATAGCAGTACGCGATTCAGCATCTCCCATAGTGGCACATACTTCATCAACGCCACTTTTCGCCACGCCCAAATCTTCATTGGAACAACCGGTTATTCCTAATCCAAGAACAGCTAAAGATGTGAACAATATCTTTTTCATACGTGTATGTTTTTAAATTATTTATTTCAATTACCAAGGCTGCGGGTTATAGTCTTCTGTTCCACCACTTACTGCAAATCCTTTTTCCACTTCTACTTCGATAACCTCCACTTTAGGAGCCTCATACATTTCCATATTGTTTGTTTCCATAATTTCCGTACAATAAATTTAGATTATAATTTTTCAATGATTCTGTTCAGACATTATACGCCCCAATTATACCATAGAATATTTTTTATAGAAAGATGCTATAATTGCCGTCTGTAGGCAGAAGACTCCTGGCGGTCCGGTAACATATACTGTGTCTCCGCAACCTCGACTTGACAGATAACGGGAAATAAGGATTCGCATTCCCGCTTGCAGTGTTGTTTTCATACGTCTGTAAATGTTAGATCAGTCTATCTTGTCAAAAGACTTTGCCTAACTCCCCCTCCTCTGTTCGGCGGTTAACAATAAAAAAGCGTGAGGGCTGTATCTTGTTTATCCTATCGTCGGGCCTTCGCATTGCCTTGGTCTAGATAAACAACAGCCACCCACGCCATTAGGTATATAGATGCCATAGTAATGGCAGGTATATAACACAGACGTGAGCGTTGTTGTTATCATCTTCAGACCTTTATCAAAGTTGCGAAGTTTGACGATAGAAGATAATTTCAATAACGCTTCTTAAAATATGTAACTTTCTACTACGCCATAGTATAATAGTCGGTACAAATATAATAATTTCTTAAATAGGAAAAACGTTTCTTAGCGATTATTTTTAATAATTGCTACAACAAGCATTAAAAACACTTCTGTATTTCACAATAAATCGACTCAACATAACACCAATATCAATAGAAAGTTATAAGCAATTATGCCCTCATGCCCTCACTAAGAAGTTAACATATTGATAATGAATACTGAATGAATGATGATAGCATATTTCAAAAAGTATCTTTGCCCTCATGCCCTCATTCTACAGAACAAATAAAAAGAGTATATCTATCTGATAACCAACAACATGAGCACATACAAAGTCTTAATTCAAAAGTTTGTCAACCATCGCATTTTGAGCTTTTTCATCACAGCATACTCTATTTTACAAACATCCGATTACATTTTCATGCTGACAAGTTCTACTCATCGTACTTTCCTATTTGTTCTTTCTATTATTCGCAATTGCTTACTCACTAATGTGACTAATTCTAATCACAAATGTGACTAAAGTTAATCACAAGTGTGATTAAGTCTAACCACTAACGTGATTAAGCAATTTCCCATAGTAAAGAACTGCAATATGAATGACCGATTATCATATAATGATCTCTATATAAACTATCAAGAACTCCCTAAAATGCAGTAGTTACCGTTGTTTCTCCTAGCAAAATATGATAAGATTCGTGTATATAAAAGGGATCTTGTAGGCATTATGCCATTTTTCTTCACCTAAAACGGCAAAATAGACTCTTTTCTCACCTGAGTGATTTTGAAACGAATTCAGCTATATCACATTGAATATAAGAATATTAGATAGTAATCAGTATAATTAAACAGTGAGAGCATGAGGGCAAATTGTTTCTTCAAAAATATGCTACCATCAGTCATTTGTCACTCATTATCAATGGATTATATACATAATGAGAGCATGAGGGCATATTTGCTTATAACTTTCTATTGTTACATAAGCGTTCTTTGAAATTAAAAGTTTTAGTTACGTATTCGTTCATAAATTTAGAGTGTAACGGTATGAAAAGAATGAATATGCTTACAAACAGAAAGTCATATAGGCAGGTAGATACACCACCCCTTCCTTTACACTCAGGTTTTTAGGATGAATCACATAGCTCCCTCCTATACGCTGACGAAAACTCTCGTTGAACCGGGTAAGAGAACGGATGGAATATTTATCATTCGATTTCACCTCTATCGGAAATATTTTATATCTCAGTTTGCTGTGGTTCGACAGGATAAAATCTATTTCCATGTCGTTGCGATGCTTCTCTTGATTGTATCGCGTGTAGAAGTACAGTTTGTGCCCGGCAGCCACCAACATCTGGGCAATTACGTTCTCGTAGAACATACCCTCGTTCACCGACAGTTTTCCCAATAAGATTTCCCGATAAAGCTCACCGTCAGAAATCTCATTTTCATCAAATGTATGACTGATAAGTAGTCCCGTATCCCCCATATAACATTTCACATATGTTCTGTCCTCATTCAGCGAAAGTCCCACGTTAGGGTCCGAGCAGTTAAAGCATTCATTGGCAATCATCGAATCGGAGAGCCAAAAGAAAGTATCATGATATTTTGGAAAGCTCGCCCCCTTTTCAATGCGATTCATCACTACACGTCTTTCGGAACGAGAAAGAAAAGCCGGAATCTGGTCAAATATACTTAGTACACTCGACCTGTAGCCAGACTTTATCTTCTTTATATCATTCCGGTACAGTGTCAGTATGTCTCTTTTTTCCATATCGGCCATTTCGAAGTTCCGGTTGTTCTCCAGATACGCCGACAGACTTTTCGGCATACCACCCACAATCATGTATTGGCGGAACAGCAGCATAGCCTTGGCGTGAATCCCCTGTTCCAAAGGTACCTTTTTATCAAAGCATTGGCGGATATATGCCATCAATGGCTCTTCATTCATAGCCCAAGCAAACTCCTCAAAGTCCATGGGGTACATAAGTAGTGTCCTTTCTTCAGAAGGAATGGTAATATCATTTACATTCTCCTTTATGGAGATTAGCGAGCCCGTCTCTATATAGTCGAACCGTCCATCTGCAACCAGATACTTTATCGCTTGCCGGGCTTTCGGAAACTGTTGTATCTCATCAAATATGATAATGGATTCTTTTGGATAAAGCCTCACACCATATTCCGAAGAAAGAATAAGGAAAAAGGTGTCGAGATCATTCATGTAATTGTTAAAGGCCGAAATAACCGAGTCACTAACTTTGTTGAAATCTATCATAAGATAGCTCCGGTATTCATTCTTTGCGAACTCTTCCACAAGGGTGGATTTACCTATCCGTCGGGCGCCTTCTATCAGAAGCGCCTTAGTGCCTGCCGTTTGCTGTTTCCAGACAAGCAGTTTGTCATATAATTTACGCTTGAATATCATATCATTCAATGTTTATCATCTCATCCATATGCAAATTTAATGATATTTTCTGCAATACGCAAATCAAACCCCACATTTACTACCTGCAATACGCACTTTTACAAGATAGCATTTCACCTGCAATGCGCATAAATCTATATTAGAATGTGAGCAGTTAAATAATATCTTCCAATATTGACAATTTCACTCATTCAAATATATCGGCTGATATCCCGATTTTCCACTTACCTTACTATATCATCCCTTTGTAGGATGAACAATGATCTGTTTGCCGACAACTCTTGGTGCTTCCGCAATGCGCTGATTCGTGCGAATTATAGAAATGTACGAAAAGAGGTTGAACCTGATATGAGTTTTTTGAATTTGTTTTTCAGAAATCTGATGATGGGAGAAAATCATGAGTTAAAGAATGGCTTTGTTGCTCCTCTCTACCCTAATAATCCCAAGCATCCGCGACAAAAGTATCTTTTGACGGTTGATATACAACAACTAATAGGTATCACAGAGTTCAATGAAGAGCAGCCCATGTTACAGAACATTTTCCACATTTCTGCTTTACTCCTAGCAACATCCCATTATGAAATTCCATGAAACTTTCATTCAACCTCCTCACATTCTTCTCACTCGTTCCGCTTCGCATCATCACCTGCACCCATACTCTCAAGATACTGCAATTCCCGTTCCGCAAACTCACGATTCTCCTCCTCTCCCAGCATTTGATAGAGCAGTTCCCTAGCTTGCGAATAATATTTCAAGTTTACTAATACTTGTGCTGCCCTGCGCCGAAGAAAATGATAAAGTGGAAACAAGGTATTCTTTTCATCACCATACATCTTTATCTGACTGCCAACCAAACTCACCATAGAATAAATATACTCAAGAGCTCCTGTATCCTTCATTTCGACGAGACAGTTGGTAAAATCACGAATCGCATGAATGGATGAATTTCTTTTAGCATTAGTCAAATAATAATAAGCCTTTTCAAAATGCCCTAATGTGAGATAAACAAAACCGATATGATAACAAATCACATAATATTCTTCCTTGCCACGCTCCGGCAATTCTGTCCAGTGGACTTGATAATACCGAAAAATAGAAAGATAACACCCCAACGCCTGAAGATAACATTGCTGCCTGAAAAATTTCTTCCCCCAATAAATAGTAGTCTGCAAGGTAGGCTCGGTATAAGCCAGCAACGCCTGTTGTTCCTCCGTCAGTTCGTCAAACTGTTTGTTTGCCGCTTTTTCTTTAGCATCGTCCAACATATATTTCAACTCCCAATAATCATCATGATCCGTTGTCAATCTTACCTCAATCATACTACTGAATACCCTGCCTTTTTGGGTTTCATCGAAAAAAGCATCTACCCTGTCCGTCCGCATAGCCGACAACTTATAATAAAGAGATCGTTCATTACTGCCTTCAGCTTTCTCCAACGCAATCACCAACTGCCCTTCAGCAAGTGTGATACAGATCAGAGCATCTTTTCCCGCCTGTCCTTTTTCATCCATCACAGCATCCTTCAACCGAAAAGAAAGAATAGACAATAATTCGGTACGCCTCTCTATCCGCCCATTGCAAACCAGTGTCATTCCCTTTATATCTTCCTGTTTCACTGTACCAAAAAGAGAAAGAATATCCTCTATCTGATCCATATCTTGCCGGGAAACATCGACAGGTTCCAACAGCTTACCATGTCCAATCTCCAATTTTCGTCTCAACAAAGCCAAGCGATTTTCGAATTCTTTTTTCACCAACATGTCTTGTATTGAAGCAGATTGTTCTGCCAACTCTTTAAAACTACGGGCTATCATAAAAGATGACTCAAGCAATACCCGCAAATGTTGTTTTAACTGAGTTTCACTGCCCGACAAGAACAGACAGGCAGACAGACAAGCCGTAAAAGGTGTCTCACTTTCTCCATCCTCATGACTTTTACGCAAATAGCAAGTCCAAGCTGTGTATCGGCAGTTAATGTTGTTAATGTCAAAAACTATTTTTTTAGACTGTTCATAGCTACATGCGTAAAAATCTTTATAATATAACTGAATATTCTGACCTGTTTTTTCTCTTAACAAATGAAAATAACCTCCTTGAAAACCGATGATAATGGCATCAGCATCAATTCTCTTCACTAGTTCACAGTGCATGGACTGCACGAACCTGATAAGTTCATCGGTGGTCATCGCCGAATAAATCTTTTCTTGCTGCTTTTTCGGCTTTGTAACAAAATGATAAACTGTTACGAAAACCACCATCATAGATACGAAGACGACAGAAATAATCATATCTTGTTACAGTTAATCTTTGTATGTCTGTAAAAATACAAAATTAATCGGGAAATGTTAGAAGTGATAGGATATTTTAATGAATTCCCCTAAGAAGTTACTTAAAAATCCGGTTCAATCAATTCCTTCCGATGCATCCGGTGCCACCTCCACAAAATCATAAGACATAGAGGAAATTCCATTGGAGATATTCTGAAATACCTAAAAATAGGGATTGTCCATATCCATATTTTCATAGAACTTTGCAACCCCAAAAAACGAACAAATGAAGATACTTTATATAATACTGTTCATACAAATAGGATGGATATTTCCCCTCTCCGCACAAAAACAAGATTCCATTTATATCGGAACGCGTCATACATTGTTTTCTGAAATACTGAATGAAGAAAGAAAATATTGGATTTATGTACCTGAGACCAAAGCTGGTGAAAAAGGAAAGGCTTATCCGGTTCTTTATCTATTGGATGGAGATTCCTTCTTTCATTCCGTGGTTGGTTTTACGCGTTTCTTCTCTTCTTCTAAAACCTCAAACTTACCTCCTTGCATCGTTGTGGCTGTTTTAAACACAGACCGGACCAGAGATTTCACTCCTACCTGCTCAGCCGCCCGCCGGGATGGTACCATTTGTCCCTATGATAAGCCGGCAGGTGGTGGAGCTGAACAGTTCCATCGCTTTCTGATAGAGGAACTACGTCTGGAAGTGGAAAATAAAGTTCCTGCCAACGGTACAAACTTTCTTGTCGGACATTCATACGCAGGTTTATTTACTCTACAGACACTGTCAAATCATCCCGAGTCTTTTGACTCGTATATAGCAATAGACCCAAGTTTATGGTGGGACCGAGGAGTCTTTCTACAACAAGCAGCAAAGAATGTTTATCAAAAAGACTTCTCCGGCAAACATTTGTATGTTGCTTTCGCCACCCGCCAACGTCCTGCAATCAAACTTATTCAGTTTTCATTGGCCGACAGCTTAAAAAATAAGATCATCCCTGAAATGAAAAACAAGCATTTGCATGTCGTTTATAAAAAATTTCCCGACGAGGTGCATGGCACCATTGCTCTTCCTGCCATTTTCGATGGATTAAAATCTCTATTTCATAACACTATTTCAACCAAAGAGGCAACATGATAATTTCTTGCAGTATTCGGTTTCTCATCTGTTACAAATACGCTCCGGTTTACTATTGGTAAAAATAACATAACTGATGCCGATGGTGTAGCCACTCGCTCAATTCCGGGGTATTGCACGGCTATAATTCTCACATCCCCTCCTGTTTAACATCAATTTAAGATTTCAAATTCTATACTTATCATTTTCTAGAATAACAGATTGAGACATTGTATCAACCTTGGCTACAGATTTATGCTATTCTTTCCGGAAATCATGTAATTAGGGTTATAACATCTGTAATTTATCTACACTGTATTTTCAGTCATGTACTTATCTTTGCATCAAGATTCTGGAATTCAAAACTTAATAAAATCAAGTGATAATGAAACGTATACCAGTCATCATGATTGCAAGTTTATTTGTTATAGGAATACCTGCCATAATACAGTCCGATCCGGTTCCCAAGAAAAATGGTAATAAGTATGTGCTTTACGAAGAACGTACAGATAACGGGGCGGTCTGTCACCTATTTCAAGCGCAACAAGCGAATGGATGTTTGGAAAAACCGATGGTAAAGGGTACACTGTTTCGCTGTGGTGTATGGCACATGGAAGAAATCAAAGGAAACCCGAAATCGCAAGAGGCATACGAAACGAGTAAACAAGTATAGGAAAAAAGAATATTATGACATTAGATGATTTTTTGAATCATATTGAAGCCGGCGGTGCACTCAATACACCGGAAATCTATCGGCTGATGGATGAAATGAGCGATGAAGCCCGGCGCGTTACCTGTGAGATAAACAACTCGTACCATTCACAAGAAGAATTGCGTGCGTTCATGTCGCGCCTGACCGGTAAACCTGTGGACGAAACATTCAAAATGTTTCCTCCGTTCTACACAGACTTCGGCAAGAATATTACCATCGGGCGTCGTGTCTTTATCAATGCCGGTTGCCACTTCCAGGATCATGGCGGTGTGACGTTGGGTGACGGCTGTCTTATCGGGCATAATGTGGTCTTTGCCACGCTCGATCACGGTACGGCTCCCGAAGACCGCGGGGCAATGTATCCGGCGCCTATCCGGTTAGGCAAAAATGTATGGGTAGGTTCCAACTCCACCATCCTGCGGGGTGTGACCGTGGGTGACAACGCCATTATCGCCGCCGGATCTGTGGTGACGAAAGACGTAGCGGCCAACACGGTTGTAGGAGGTGTACCGGCAAGGCATATCCGAGATATCGACAGGAACGAAAAGTGATAGCCTATGGAATCGGAATCACTAACCAACCATATTGCCATCCTTGTCAAGTCCATCCGAACGGTACACCATACTGAACGGGTTGTGCGGATTGGTTCTACCGGGCATTGCACTGACCAACTTTCCGGAGTTCTCGTTGTATTCCCTTCTTCCGGTTGAAACGACGAGTGCCATGCCTACTGCCGGAGTCGGCCGTATCATAATCTGCAATACATCTTTATCGACGGCAGATTTTGCACAAGACTCTTGCTACTGTTCGATATCGGTTTCTCCATCATCATCACCAATGCGGCAAGAAAAAGAGGCTGATTTTCCTGATCTGCTTGAAGTGGGAACGTTGGATGAGACGCATGTAAAATAATGTCTGTAATTGAGGTTATACAATCAGTAATCCATCTACCGGCTTTTCCTGTAATCCGCTGTAATTTTGCACTATGAAAAGAAAACAAGAAACAATAAAAATTTAAATTACATCGGTTATGAAACGTACAACTATTTTAATGGCTGCTTTCCTCTGCCTCTTCAGCCTGACGGAAAGCCCGGCACAAAACACTCACAAAAATATGGAACAGTTAAATCTGACACAGGAATGGGACAAGACGTTCCCGAAAAGCGACAAGGTGAACCATAGCAAAGTGACTTTCGTAAATCGTTACGGCATCACGCTCGCTGCCGACCTGTATGCACCGAAAACGACTTTCGGAGGTAAGCTGCCGGCCATTGCTGTCAGCGGTCCGTTTGGAGCTGTAAAGGAACAGTCGTCGGGGCTGTATGCCCAGACATTGGCCGAACGAGGATTCCTGACGATTGCTTTCGATCCTTCGTTTACCGGTGAAAGCGGTGGACAGCCTCGCAGCGTAGCTTCGCCAGACATCAACACCGAAGACTTCTCGGCGGCGGTGGATTACCTTGCGACACGTCCGGATGTGGATGCCGAACGAATCGGCATCATTGGCATTTGTGGTTGGGGTGGTTTTGCTATCAATGCGGCTGCCAACGACACACGTATCAAGGCAACGGTAGCTTCCACAATGTACGACATTAGCCGCTGTACAGCAAACGGTTACTTCGATGCCGCAGACAATGCGGATGCACGCTACAAAATGCGTCAGGAGTTTAACGCCCAGCGCACGGAAGACTACCGTACTGACACTTATCCCCGCACCGTGATGAATCCGGAGCCTGCCGGTAATGCACCGCAGTTCATGAAGGATTATTACGATTATTACAAAACCGAACGGGGTTATCATCCTCGTTCCATCAACTCCGGTTTGGGCTGGAACAAAACCTCCAATCTTGCATTTCTCAACGCACCTATCCTTGCGTATGCCGATGAAATCCGCAGTGCCGTGTTGCTCATTCATGGAGAAAAAGCTCACTCCCGCTATTTTAGTGAGGATACTTTCAAGAAGCTGAAAGACGATAATAAAGAACTGATGATTATTCCCGATGCCGTACATACGGATTTATATGACCGGACAGACATTATTCCATTCGATAAGCTGGAGGAATTTTTCAAAGAATACTTAAAATAGAAGGCTTCAAGAAAAAGAATGGGATAGCGCAGAAAGCGAAAATATATTGCCGATGTGGGTGGCTGACATGGATTTCCGTACAGCCCCCACTATCGTCGATGCTTTACGCCGACGGGTGAAACACGGTATTTTCAGTTATACCCGTGTGCCCGACAGTTACTACGAGGCTGTTACAGGCTGGTTCGCACGTCGTCACGGTTGGACGATTGACCGTGAATGGATAATTTACACATCGGGCGTAGTCCCAGCCATCTCGGCAGTCATCAAGGCTTTGACCGTTCCGGGAGATAAGGTATTGGTGCAGACCCCAGTCTATAATTGTTTCTTTTCTTCAATCCGTAACAATGGGTGTGAAATGGTATCATCACCGTTGGTTTTTGCAAGTAATACTTCCACCATCGATTATGAAGATTTAGAGCGTAAGACTGGTAATCCGAAAGTGAAGGTGATGCTGCTGTGCAATCCTCACAATCCTGCCGGAAGGGTGTGGAAACGTGAAGAACTGGTACGTATTGGTGAAAATAGAACGCAACTATATACTTTACCATACCAAGCATTACGTATAACAAAGTAAATAGTTGCGACTTAATTTTTTATCTCATTTTTTCTTTTCTTCCATAACTGCCAACTATTGATTATATTCTGCCATACCACATAACTACCCGGACCGACAGACGATAAAGGATTAAGATACGTAACCGCCATCCAAATAGCTAGTACTGTATTTTTTTGCCCCAATGCCTGTCCTGCACTTATACGGTCATTATATGCACTACCAATTCTTTTACCAAAATAAAATTGTAAGCAACAAGTTACTAAACCGGCAAAAGCAATCAACATCTCTACCGTTACATCAGCAGTACTGTTAACCAAAGAGCGAGTAGTCTGCCCCATTACAATGGTCAATGCTACCGCCCATAAATAAAAAGCCGAAGTATGATATTTCAGTAAAAACTTGTGGAGCCGGGGAATATAATAACGGAATAATAAAGCGATAAAAAACGGTGCAAGCAACAATGGAAAAACCTTACTTAAAATCTTAAGAAAAGCAATACCAAAAGTAACATCTGTATGTGGTTCAACCAATGGAAATATCAAAGGAACTGCTATTGCAGCCAAAA
>ENA-UADN01000275-UADN01000275.1-human-gut-metagenome-genome-assembly--contig:-NODE-275-length-13079-cov-4.642506_pt1 | contig 13079 bp, 6 predicted proteins | sample MGYA00244223_ERZ654247 | MGnify/ENA primary metagenome ERZ654247 (study PRJEB26926, sample SAMN06165039) | human gut metagenome | biome: ENVO:00009003; feature: ENVO:2100002; material: ENVO:00002003... | reverse complement strand
TTTTTGAGCAGACAAAAAAGTGGCTTGACATATATTTTTCGGGCAACGAACCCGATTTTACGCCCAAACTTTCGCTTAACGGCTCAGAATTTCGCAAGGCTGTGTGGGATATTCTCCTGACAATTCCCTACGGCTCAGTTATGACCTACGGCGAAATTGCAAAAATTATGGCAAAACAGCGTGGCGTTGCCAAGATGTCCGCACAGGCGGTCGGTGGTGCTGTGGGCCACAATCCGATTTCGATAATCGTGCCGTGTCACCGTGTTGTCGGGACAAACGGAAACCTTACGGGTTATGCGGGCGGCATAGACAAAAAAATCAGCCTTCTCAAAATTGAAAAGACTGATGTTAAAAAGCTTATTCCAAAATTCCCGAAAAGAATTAACTAAAATTATTAATTACCCAACCCGTGGTTATTGCAAGTCTGTCATCCGACAGGCTTGTTTCAATTTTACCGCCGTTTTTTTCGGCAAGATTTTTCAAAGTTTTATACGCAAAGCTGTGGTACAGAACATTGTTCTGTGCCTTTTTTATTTCATTTTCAATCGGAAAGCTTATGCAGCAAAAGAGAAATCCAGCCCTTGTTTCTGCTTTTAAGGCGATAATTTGTTTTCCGTTTCCGCAAAATTCCTTTACATTTTCAAACGCAATGTCAATCATATTGTTAAACAAAACGCAGATTTCAAGGTTGTCGGCAGGCACATTTGCAAGCGAACCCTCAAAAGTGATTTTAATATTTTCATCTGCATTTTTCTGCTTATCGCTTAAAATCGCATCAGTAAGGTCATTGCCCGTGTTGTACAAAATCTGAAATGAGCTTATAATCTCGCTGTCATATTTTTGCAGGAGAGGAAGAACCTCATCATATTTTCGACTGTTGATAAGCGACTTCAACCCGATAGAAAGATCGTTATAATCATGCCTGATTTTTCTCAGTTCATATCCCGAAGTCGTAATGCTCTTGTAATAATTAATCTGTGCGTTAAGCTGTCTTTCGTAGATGTCGTTTTCATGCATATATTGGCTCTTTTTAATCTGATTGTACAAAAGAATAGGTATTGAAAACGAGAATACAATCGACACAATCATTGTCAAAATTTTAAGTGCAGCTGTTCTGTAATCCGATGACGGAATTATGTAATATGCCCCGAAGGTCGCCAAACTTCCGCCGAGATAAAGGAAAATCAATATCATAATTATTGTCGGTTTGGTAATTGACTCAACCACAAGCTTGGTCTTGATTTTCAGCGGACTTGACAGCAGTACGAATATTCCCAAAACAATAAGATTTGAAATCAGATTAAAAAACACACTGGTGCTGCTCGCAAATTCGGTTGAATGGATTGAACACAACAATTGATAGATTTCGGATATAAAAAATGTTAATCCCGAAAAGAAGAGCGAAGAGAACAGCAACATCATTTTCTTATTGTATCCAAGTGAAATCGGAAGAAATGTCAATGCAATAAAATGCAAAACCGGCAGAATTACATACCGTTGGTCGCTTTTTATAAAGCAGGCAAACGATGCCGTTGAAATTATAAAAATCAATGACAGGGCAAAATACAGTTTGTACTTGGTAATGGAAAATATTTTTGAAGTAAAATAGAAAATTGCCACAAGCCCTATTACAAACTCCGCATAGCTGTAAAATAGCATAAATTATAACCTCACATAATTTTTTTCAAGAAAATTCATATATGATGTCCGAAAGGATTTTTGATAATTTTTACTGAGATAAGCCGCCTCTCCGTTGCTCAGATATACCGTGTCGGAGGAATACGATTTTACATAGTGAAGATTTACCACATAAGAACGATGAGTTCTTACAAAACAGTATGCAGGCAACAGCCTTGTAACCCCTGAAAGTGTTTTTGAGCAGTGCATAATCTTATCGGACAAATGAATATTTGAATACTTTCCGTCAGCCTCAATAAAGCAGATTTCATTTGAGTTAATTTTTTTCAATTCCTTATTTTGAATAAGAGTTATCGGATAATTTGCATCTACAATTTTTACATAGTCGTCAATTGCCTTGAAAAATTTTGATTTGTCAATCGGTTTCAAAAGAAATCTGAATGTGTTCACTTCAAACGCATCAATCATAAAGTTGGGGTAAGATGTCAAAAAGATTATGCAGGACAGCACATTGCGTTTTCTGAGTTTTTTTGCAACGGTCAGTCCGTCTGTACTGCCAAGCTGATAATCAAGCACAATTATGTCGTAATTATTCTCGGAATTTAAAAGCTTTTCACCGCTTTCAAATTCATCAATATCAATAGTTACACGATTATCCTTTGCATATTCTAAAAGCAGTTTTTTAACCTCTTCGGTTATATGTTTATCATCATCACATAAAGCCGCAAACACATCTTCACCCTCTTACTCCAAAAACAGAATATCTTGCTCCAAACTGTATTTATTTTGCTCTTTTTATCTGTTATTGTGAATTTAACAACAGAATAAAGGGGGAGCAAAAAGTGTTTGATACTATCTTCAGATGGATCTTCGGTTGGCTCTGATGCCTGAAAAATAAAAGGCAATCGTTTGATTGCTTTTTATTTGCAAAGTAATTTCACTCCCGAAAACCGCACTTTTGCTCCTGTTATATAATAAATTATAATATTTTTGCACCTTATTGTCAATATATGGCATTGCCGTTGCTGAAATTTATTATATTATTTTCAGGATATTGTATGCAGTGTTCCTTTCACTCCCAAAAACCGCTCTTTTACTCCAAGGTATATTTATTTTCGACTTTGAATATTTAAAATGTAGACAGAGATTATTATTGAAATCTTCTTTATTAATTTGACAGTAAGTGCATAATTTGACAAGCATTTAACTTTACCGTCCTTGTTCTGTTTTTTGCAGAGCAGGGGCGGTGCTTTTTATGCTTGCCGTTATTATAAAATATAAAAACAGCGGACAATCCATTGATTCGGAATGTCCGCTGTTTTGCCTTTTATTATGACTTGATGTTGTATTATTAATCGAAGAAGCCAAGACCTCTTAATGCGTTGATGAATCGTTTCATATAGTCAAGCGAGGTAACGGGCCACACAAATCCCATTCTGTAAAGAACCTGCATTGTATATGTGTTGCTCTTGCCGACTGTAAATGTCTTTTGACCGTGAGCCATGTTCTGATATGCAATCATACTTGAAAGAATCTTTGCTTTTTCGGGATCCTGCTCGGCTCTGTCAAGTGCAATCATATATTCCTCATACTCTGCGCCCTGTGAATGAAGTCCGATTTTGTTCATCTCGGTGTAGAGGTCGCCCATAATGAGAGTATGGTTGTTGAACGGGTGGAACACGGTGCAATCCTTCGGAGCCTGTGCAAGCAGAAGAATTGCCTTTGCCACAAAATCAATCGGAGAAAGCTCAAACGGCATTTCCATTGCCTCATACGGATATTTGCCGATAAGGAGTGTAGATTTGAGTCTGCCCATAAATGTGTTGGTGGTAAAATTAATCTGATATTCACCATCGCTGTTTCTTGCGGCAAGTGTGCCTACACGCATAATCTTTGCGTTAAAGCTCTTTGAAACCTCTTCAAGAATCGCCCTTTCCGCAAGGAACTTTGACAGGGTGTACTTTGAACCCTCATGCTGACCAAAGTAAAGTTGATTTTCTTTGAGCTTGTCAACAGAACCTTGTTCGCCCACAAACATACCGCCTACGCTCATTGTTGACACATGAACAAGCCTTGCATTAGCCTTTTTGCAGAAGTCAAGCACATTGAGAGTACCGTAAAGGTTTACATCTTCAATGTCTGTACCCTTTGAAAAGTGCTTAACATTTGCGGCACAGTTGATGACCGTGTTAATGTCCTTGTCAATAAATTTATCGAATGATTCACGGTTTGTAACATCACCGTTGATAACGGTAACTCTGTCAGGATATCTTTCTTTCAGACTTTCTTCAAAGTAGTAATAGTAGATTGAGTTCATTCTGTTTTCGGCAGGATTATTGTTTTTGTCACGAATCATGCAGTAAACCTTGCCGTTATACTTGTGAAGAAGTTCGTAGAGAATGTGTACTCCGAGGAAGCCGGCAGAGCCTGTCAGAAGAACATTGCCGAGTTTTTGAAGTTCACCGTTTTTAAATGTATCAATATTATTCTTTTCAAGAACTTTATTGATATTTGTATAATCGTAGTCCGAAAGATTTTCAAGGTCATCTTCGGCTGAATCATCCTTGCTCACAAATTTTGCAAGAGTCTGCGGAGTAGGATTTGCAAAAATGTCGCTGTATGCAACCTCAATATTTTTCTTTGATGCGGAGATTACAATTCTTGTTGCTGTAAGCGATGTTCCGCCGAGGTCAAAGAAGTTATCGTCTGCAAAAACATTGTCAAGTTCAAGAATTTCTGCAAAGATGTCGCAGAATGTTTTTTCAATTTCATTCTTCGGTAACCGACCTCTTTCGGATTTGTTGCTCTTAGGTTCGGGAAGAACCTTTGTGTTGACCTTGCCGTTTGGTGTGAGAGGCATTTTATCAAGCTGAACATATGCGCTCGGAACCATATAATCCGTGAGAGATTTTGCAAGCTCAGACTTAATTTCATCGGGATCAAGCTGTCTGTCGGCTGTATAGTAAACGCAGATGGCGTCAGCCTTGCCGACCTTTCTGATGAGAGCAATTCCGCTCTTAATGCCGTCAATTGCGGTCAGGCACTTTTCAATTTCACCGAGTTCAATTCTTAATCCTCTCAGCTTAACCTGATTGTCTGTTCTGCCGAGAATAATAACATCGCCGTCTGTAGTCCATTTTGCGTAGTCACCCGAGCGGTAGGTGCGTTCACCGTTGAATTCGATGAATGCCTTTGCAGTTTGTTCGGGAAGTTTATTATAGCCGAGTGCAACACCGCATCCCTGAATGAGAAGCTCGCCCACAACTCCGATTGGAAGGAGATTGTTGTCTGAGTCAACGATATATTCCGTGTAGTTGCGTAACGGCCTGCCGATTGAAATTTCGTCTGCATTCGTAAGATTTTTTGCGTTTGAAGAAACCGTGATTTCAGTCGGACCGTAGGTGTTGATTATTGTTGCGTTCGTCTTTTCACGCAGTATCCTTAATAGCTTGTCGGGATATTTTTCACCGCCCGAGAGAATAACCTTGCAGTTTGCCATTGCTTCTGCAAATTCGTCAAGCTCCATATACTGCAAAAGTCTTGACGGTGTAGAGTTGAACGCATCAACATTGTTTTCTTTAAAGAATTCTGCAAGTAACATCGGGTTTACCGTCTGTTCATTACTTGCAAAAACGAGGGTAAGACCGTTGCAGAGCGACAGCATGGTTTCCTTTAGCGACATATCAAAGCTGATTGTAGTTACAGAGCCGTATGCGTGACAGTTGTCAACAACCTCTTTAACCTGAATGTTTGAGTCGCTGTATGCAAGGTAGTTTGCAATGCCGATGTGGCGCAGCATAACGCCCTTTGGCTTGCCTGTTGAACCCGATGTGTAGATGAGGTACGCAAGGTCGTCAGGCTGTACATCAACATTCGGGTTTTCTTCATTATTGCCCGAAAGAAGTTTTGAAACATCAACCGTGCGGTCATATAAGCCAAGCAGTTCGCCCTCGGTAATTACAAAGTCTGCGTCGCTGTCCTCAATAATACTGTCGATTCGCTCCTTCGGATAGTCGGGACATGACGGAATAAACGCACCGCCGGCCTTGAGAATACCGAAAAGTGATATGAGGAATTTTGAGGTTCTTTCAAGCAGAATAAGAACCTTTCCGCCCTTTTCAAGACCTTTTTCAATGAGTGAGTTTGCCGTGATATTTGCAAGACGGTCAAGCTCTTTATAGGTTAGTTTACCGTCACAAGCCGAAAGTGCAATTCTGTCGGGAGTTTTTGCAACCTGCTCCTCAAACATTTTGTGAAGAAGTTTTGTCTTAACGGGAGCAATTTCTGTTGACTTAAAGCTTTCAAGCTGAGCAATTGCGGCGTTGTCAAGGAGTGAAACCTTTCTGATTTTGTCGTTTGGATTTTCGATAATATGTTCAACAGCACAGAGAACGGATTTTGCAAGCGTTCTCATAAGTTCACCGCTGTAAAGTGCGTCATTGTACTGAACCACAACGCTCGGCTTGCCCTTGTAATCCTCAATGTGAACGGCTGTTTTAAACTTTGCAGTATTCATTTCAAGGTAATCACGGGCAACAGTTTTGCCGTCAATTTCAAGGTTATCAACAACACCAAGCTGATATTCGTACATAATGTTCGGTGCATAGCCGTATTTTGCACAAAGCTGTGCGTAGGGGTAAATTTCATTTTCAATTGAATCCGTGAAAACAGCTTTGCTTTTTTCAACAAATTCAAGTGGGGTGATGTCCTCAATTTCAATGCCGAGTGCAAGAGTTTTCACAAACATACCAAAGCAGTTTGTAAGCCGCATATCGCTTCTGCCGTTGCTGATTGTGCTGATGTAAACATTTCTGCTGTTCACAAATCTTGAAACAGCGTAGAATGTGCCGGCAAGGAAAAGGTGGGCTGGAGTGATTCCATGCTGTGAACAGAAGTTTTCAACCCTTGCCATATCAACGGGGACTGCCTGAGATGCAAGAGCACCGTCCTCTGCATGACCTCTGAGGTCAGCCGTGATTTCGCTTGCAGATTCAAAATTTTTCATCATATTGTCGAAGAATTTTTCAGCATTTCTAAATTCATCACTGCTTTCAGCCTTAATTTCATTCTCTGCATAATCAAAGTAGGTGTAGCTTTCAGGCTCAATATTACCCCCTTCGTACAGCGTTTTAAGCTGTTCAAAGAAGAGTGCAACGGATGCACCGTCAAAGATAAGGTGGTGGAAATCCGAAAGCAGATATACCGCCTTTTCGGTTTCTGCAACTGAGATTCTGAACAGCGGTGCTTTCATAAGATTGTGCGGTTTTACAAAATCCTTTTTGTAGGCTTCAAGCTGTTCTTCCGTAAGCTTTTCAACGGGAACATTCGGTTTTGCAGAGTCAACATATGCCTGCTCAATATCATCGTTTTCAAGTGAAAGGTGAGTCATAATATATGGGTGAGCCTTGATTACCTTTACAACGCAGTCGGCAAGCTTTTGTGCATCGACTGATTTTGAAAATGTGAGAATTGACGGAATATTGTAAAGTGTGCTGTACGGATTTTTCATACAGTCAATATACACGCCGAGCTGAGTTTTTGAAAGGGGATAGAGAGCCTTGTGTTCTTTCTTTTCTTCTTTTTTGACAGTTTGCGGATTTGCCGTACCGCTGAACATAAACTCCTGAAGTTCGTCCTCAATTGAAAGAACCGAACAGCCCTTCATCATCTTTTTAACCTGTGCCTCAAAGCCGAATGCCTTGTTGAGCTCAACTGCAAGCTTGATAACCGAAAGCGAGGTCATACCTGCGTTGATGAGATTTTCGGAAATATCAAAATCGCTGTGTCCGATAATCCTTTCGATAATTGCGGAAATTTTCTTTTCAAGGAATGTCAGTTCCCTCGGAGCGGAATTTTTCTTTTTTGAAGATTCTACCTTGATTTCGGGAAGCTTGCGCTTGTCAACCTTGCCGTTTACATTGAGCGGAATTTTGTCAATCTGCATCGTAGCGGCGGGTACCATATACGGCGGCTTGTGTTCAAGAATAAATTCGTTGAGCTTCTGAATGTCAATTTCTCTGTCGGCAACAATGTATGCGTTAATGCATTGTCCGCCGCCATCAAGCTTTCTTGCGATTACAGCTGTGTTTGTAATGCCGTCATATTTGCGGATAATCTTGTCAACCTCGGAAAGCTCAATGCGGAATCCTCTGATTTTAACCTGACCGTCATTTCGTCCGATAAAATCAACCTTACCCTCATCTGTAAGGCGAACAATGTCGCCTGTGTGATAAAGCCTTTCGTAACCCTTTTCATTGCAATACGGGTTCTTTTCGTATGCTTTTGCAGTCTGTTCGGGACGGTTAAGATAACCTCTTGAAACCTGCTGACCTGATGCGCATAGCTCCCCCAAAGCCCCTGTCGGAAGCCGTCTGCCGTATTTGTCTGTTACATAAAGCTTGATATTGTCAAGAGCCTTGCCGACAGGAATTCTGTGGTAGAGCTTGTCAACGGGCTGTGTTGTGATGTAAACCGTACATTCTGTCGGACCGTAACCGTTTATGAGTTCAAAATTCTTTGGCGGTTCAAGGGGAATAAGCCGTTCACCGCCCGTAAGAAGATATTTGAGCGAGTGGTTGTCAATTTCGGTTGCAAACTGTCTTGCAACCTGTGTTGTCATAAATGCGTGGGTGATTCCGTTATCTTCAAAATATCTGTTCAGCCTTACAAGGTCAAGTCTGATGTCCTCCTCAATAATGTGAAGCTCGGCACCGCCGATAAGCGCAGGATACATTTCACTGAGGCAGGCGTCAAAACCGTAGCTTGCATATGCCGAAACAACGCTGTGTTCGTCAATGTCAGAGTTTCTGATATGAAAATCGCAGAATGAACGCACATTTTTGTGTTCAAGCATAGCACCCTTTGGAGTGCCTGTTGAACCCGATGTATAGATAAGTATAAACAAATCATCGGGTGAGGGTTTTGTAAAAACTGCATCTGATTTCGGAAGATTCGGAATATCCTTTGTAAGAAGAATATCACCGCTGTAATCGGGCAAAAGTTCAAGCAGATTTTCGTCCGCAATAAGCAGCTTTGCGTTTGCGTCCTTAATCATAAACTGAAGCCTTTCGGGCGGATATGACGGATCAAGCGGTTGATATGCCGCACCCGATTTCAGCACACCGATTGACGCAATCGGCATATATTCGCATCTCGGAATCAGAATTGAAACAACCTCTTCTTTACCGATACCTTTTGAGTGAACATAACCTGCAATTCGGTCTGTAATCTCATCAATTTCAGCGTAGGTGAACTTCTTTTCTTTATATACAACCGCTGTTTTGTCAGGAGTTTTTTTGCATTGCTCCTCAAACAAATCAACAACGGTTTTGCTGTCGTCAAACGGAAATTCCGTTTTGTTGAAGTTATCAAGCTCTGCAAGCTGATTTTCGTTTACAAGCTCAACTTCGCAGAGCTTGGATTTTTTAAGAAACTGCTCAACAATCTTTAAAAAGCTGTCGGCAAACGAACGAATAGTTTCCTCTTTGAACAAATCATTTCTGTATTCAAAACGCAATTCAAAATCTGTTTCTGATTCAAATACCATAACATTCAATTTTGAAATGGCACTTTTTAACGGAACAAGTTTTAATTTTAGAGCCTGACCGCCTATTTTAAAGGTGTTGAATATGTCAGCCTGATAAGCAAGCATAATGTCGGCAGAGAGGTCATAGTCGGACGCAAGTTTCATAAACGGAAACCAATCGTTTGCAACTGTTTCCTTTATGCTTATGCGTATTTTTTTGAGGTAGTCCGAAACTGTATCTTCTTCGTCAATATTTGCGTGGATAGGAAGTGTGCGAACCATCATGCCGACCGTATTTTTAAGCTGTTTGTCAAATCTTCCGTGAGTAACCGTGCAAACTGTTGTTTCACTCTGATTTGTAAACTTTGCAACTGCGTATTCATATGCACCGAGGAAAACAGTGTACGGTGTAATTTGGTTTGCTAAGGCAAAATTGCGAACATCCTCAACGGAGAATTTTCCGTTCGTGGATAATTCAAAAGAACCGTTCGGTTTATCCTCAACCTCTGAATTCTCTGCAAAATCCTCCGTTATTTCCGACTTTGACTCAACAGCCGAAAAAATGCTGTCATAGTAGTTCTTTGATTTTTGATATTCTTCGGTTTCTTCAAGCTTTTCCTCAAAAACAGAAAGATCAAGCTGAGAAAACTTTTCGGGTTCAAGCTCTTTTCCGTCATATGCAAGCGCAATGTCATTGCAGATAACCGAAACAGATGTCCCGTCAGAGATTATGTGGTGAAGATCCATTGCAAACATAGATTTGTCACCGCATTCAAAAACCGCAAATCTGAACAGAATGTCTTTTTCAAGGTCAAACGGCTTAACAAAATCTTTGCCTGCCTGTTCAAGATTGTCAACCTGTACGACAGGAATGTCAAATTCAACGATGTCACGAAGTTTCATCATCGGACTTCCTGTTGAACTGTCAATGAAAATTTTCATAACAGGGTGATTGTCAACAGCTTTTCTTACGGCATTTATCAGCCTGTCGGTATCAAGACTGCCCTTGTCAAAAACATAGGTGCAGGGAATGTTGTACATTGTGCCTTTTGGATTGTGCATACACGAAAGATAAACACCCATCTGGCTCGGTGTAAGCGGATAAAGCTCTCGCTTTTCACCTTTGTATGTATCAAGCAAGTTGATTAAATTACTCATAATATTCAACTCCGTTTGCTAAAGTTTAATTATTGTGCGGTTGAAACCAAGCGCCCTTGAATATTCAACCTTATCCGAAATCGCCTTCACAACTGTGAGAGGACTCATCTCAAATTCCTTATCGTCATTGAGCGGATCAAATTCGTCACCGTTGTCACGAACGGAAATTATTGTTTCTTTTTTATCGGCAAAAATTCTGATGTCGATGTCTGCAAATTTCTTTTTGCCTTCCATTCTTTCGGCACAGCTTGCAGCCATTTCTTCAACGGCAACTGCAATCCTGTTTGCACGGCTTTCTTCAATTCCGTTTTTTGAAAGGAAAGAGGAGAGGTAGAGCGAAACGCCTGCCGCATTTTCCTTTGTTCCTTTGAACGAAAGGGCAAGAAGCTCGTTGTCCTCGGTTTCTTCAAGAAGGTAAAAGTTTTTATACTTTCCGCCCGATTTTCTCTTTTCGGCAAGGTCAATAAAATACACAATTACAAGTGTTCCCACCTGTGCAACCACGAGTGAATACCATACGCCCATGATGCCGAAAAATTTGCCGAGAATTAAAGCTGACGGAATGAGTATGACGATTCCGTTGATGATTGAAATTGCAGTAGAAATAGCTCTTTTCTGCGTTGCCATATAGTAGTAAAGCAACAAAAACGAGAATGAAAGTCCGGGGAATGACAATGCGTTGATTCTCATTGCCGGAACTGTGTTTGCAATGTCTGCGGGTGAAGTAATTCCGAAAAATTTAATTATCGGTTCAGGCTCGATACAGATGAAAAGCATAATTACAACGCTTGAAACAGCAAGCACCCTTGCGGCTCTGCGGAATGCATAGCGCACACCGTCATAGTCCTTTTCACCAAGACAAACCCCGATAATCGGAATCATTGTCTGACTTGCACCCGTGATGAACATTGACATAAAAATTTGGCTTGACGAGCATACCGAATATGAAACCATACCCGCACTTCCGCCTATGCTCTGAATAATTGTGTTTAAAAACAGCATTTTAACTGTTATCAGCATTGTACCTAATGCTCCCGAAAGTCCGATTGTAACCATTTTTCCGAGAAACTTAAAGAATTGAACGGGATTTCTGAGAATTGAAAAGTCAAAGTGCAATGTGCTTTTCTTCATGATGAAGTGTGTTGACATCGTCACAAACCCTACCGCATAGCCTGTTACGGTCGCAATTGACGAGCCTGCAATGCCCATTTTGAAAGCGCCCATAAACAGGAAGTCAAGTCCGAGATTTACGGCATTTGCCACAATTACAATGTTTGATGCAAACGCAGGTCTTGCGTCTGCTCTTACAAAGTGAATTGAACACATGAGCAAAAGGTAAATCGGTGTGCCGATTATGAACGGAACATAGTATTGATACAACAGCGATTTAAGCTCTGCGTCCTTTGTAAGCAACGAGCTTATCGAGTCGGCAAGCGGCAGCTGAATTGCAATAAAAATTACGCTGAGTGCGATAAGTACGATAAATGTAGAAGTGAAAACACGGTTAGCCTGCTTTTCGTCACGCCTGCCCTTTGCAAATGAAATTATCGAGGACGCACCGAGTCCAAAAAGAATAGTAATCGAAAAATAAAACTGCGAAATAGGGGACATAAGGTTGATTGCCGCAAGTGAGTTTTGCCCCAGAAGATTGCCTGCAATAATTGAGTCCACAATCATCGCAATGTTTGTTGCCATAGCCGTCAGAACTGTAGGAAGAAAATATTCCGTGTATTTTTTGTTGACGGTAACGGCATTTCTGCCAAGTACGGTACTGCTCATTTTAACTCCTTATCCCTGCTCAATGTCAAGGTAGTCAGACATCCCCGTCATTGAGAACAGCTCCATAATTGTGTTGCTTACATTGACAATTTTAAGATTTCCGCCCTTGCTTTTGAGGTTTTTATAAAGTGCAAGAATAACCCTCAGTCCCGAGCTTGAAATGTACTCAAGGTCTTTAAGGTTAAGCGTTACAGTTTCAACCTCGTCAAAATCAATGCTCTTTGCCTCGTCATCAAGCTGCGGTGCTGTCATTGTGTCAAGACGACCCTTGAGTGTGATAATAACATTCTGATTGCTTATAGCCTTATTGATTTCCATAGTTAGTTCCTCCAATAAATTTTATTCTTAATTTCAATCGTTCAACATTTCCATTATAGTGTCAATACCGTGACAAAATACTGACAATCTGATTATTATAACCTGATTTTGGAAACATTGTATTATTCGGTTTTGAATTTTGAGTGATGAATAATTGATTCTTTAAATTAGAAATTCTTTGTAATTGTAAAAATGTTTTTGCCGTTAGATCTTTCATAGGAAAGAGCGTCGGAAAGTTTCTTTGTCATGAAAATTCCCAGACCGCCGATGCTTCGTTCTTCAAGCGGAGCGTGAATGTTCGGCTCTGCAATTTCAAGCGGATTGAATTTTTTTCCGCTGTCAATGAATTTTATTACAATGCTGTCTGAAAGCTTGCTAACTTCAATTTCAGCCTTGCCGACATTTTCACCGTAAGCATAGTTGCAGATATTTACAAACACTTCCTCGCAAATCAGTTCAAGCTCAAAAACAAGCTTACCGTTTGCATTTTCACCAAGCATTTTTGTCACAAATTCTATAACATTCGGCAGATTTTCCTTAACGGCATCAACGCAAACGATTGGCATAATTCTCACTCACTTTCAAAACACCTGTTTCAACATAATGTACAGTTTTATACAGGTACTTAATCACAAAAATTATACAACCTGTCTCTTATACA
>ENA-UADN01000270-UADN01000270.1-human-gut-metagenome-genome-assembly--contig:-NODE-270-length-13198-cov-5.759644_pt1 | contig 13198 bp, 11 predicted proteins | sample MGYA00244223_ERZ654247 | MGnify/ENA primary metagenome ERZ654247 (study PRJEB26926, sample SAMN06165039) | human gut metagenome | biome: ENVO:00009003; feature: ENVO:2100002; material: ENVO:00002003... | reverse complement strand
GAGATGTGTATAAGAGACAGTTTTCACCTTTCAACTTTTCAATCTGTTCAATTATTGTTTTCAACTGTTCTGGCGGCAAACTTTTGAGAGACCCTCTAAATTCCTCTAATTTCTCGAGAATACTATCAATAGCTACCGTTGAAGAATAGTCAAGATTTTCAAATAGTTTGATGTATTCGTCTGTATTTTGAAACGTCTTCCAAGTATTTTCATCTGTCTTCTTATCGTACTTATTTTTAAGGTTGGATTCAGCTTGCGCTCTCTGCTCATCTGTAAGGGTTGCTTTTGCTATATTTGCCTTTTCTTCGTAATACCACTTATCAAGCTGTAATTGTTCTGAAAGCTGTGTTTTATAATCCTTGAGAATTCTAATAGTAAGGTCTGTGCTTCCCTTATCACGCTGTTGGCCCAGCTTTTTAAGTGCTTCATCGTAACCCTTTTGGTCTGCCTTACTTAACTGTCCATTTTTATCACGTTTGGCTTCATATTCATCACGTATCCCTTTTTCTACATCATCCAACGTCTTTGCAAGTCCGGGAAACAACTGTTGTACCTCCGCTTCGGACAGTCCTGCATCTTTTAGCTTCTTGTGTAAGTCCAAGCCATTGAAAAGGTCTTCAATGTTCTTTTTTGTAGTTTCAAGCTGATTCTTTAAATCTTCTTGCTGAATCTCTATTTTCAGCTCTGCAATAATCTTTTTAAGTTCAGTGATTTTCTTGCTGTCTGTTACATCTTTAAGGAGTTCTTCATAAGCCTTAATCATACCTTCTTTGGTGGGCAGAATATTCATTTTATCCATACCTGTAAATTCCAAAGCTGGTTTGAAAGCGGATAGAGTTTGCTCGATAGCGGCATTTTCTCCCATAAGCTGATTCAGTTTCTCATAGCGTGACTGCATTTCTTTTAGGACAGAGATACGCTCTGCCCAAATGTCACGTTCGGCTTTTGAACCTTTATTTTCAAATGGGTTAACGCCAAGAGCGTTGGATAAATCAACTTGCGTTTTCTTGTATTCAGATATAGTTTCAAGTATGAGTTTAACGTCAACCATATCTCCGCTCTTAATATTAAGAACAGGATTTTGCGAATTAAGGAATTTTGCTATTTTTGAATCAGCTTCTATTTGTTTTACGTTCTTTCCAATAGCAGCTATACGTTTTTCAACCTCTTCCCATGATTTTGCCGCCTTTGACGCTTCATTGCCTTTTTTTATAAAATCCTCAAATGGCACTTTCGCATCTATCGGCTGTGTCATGTTAAGATTGATTTTATACGTTTTCTTTTCAAAAAACGTCTTAAGGTAGCTATCCAACCAACTTGTTTCTTTCTCGACTGAATCTTGGTTAATGCTGATATTGATTCCGAAATGCTTGTATGCCAAATCTTTCGTGACAGCATCTAATTCCGATTTATCTATCTGGATTTTAAGTCTTTTCTTTTCCGCTTCTGTCTTGTATTTATCAACAGAACCATAAACAGACTCTAATTCAGAAATCATTTCTTTCTCATTCTCCATGTATTTCTTAGACAATGCGAAAAGTTCTGTAAGGCTGTTTCGTGCTTTCATGACTTCTTGGGTGTACATACCATTACCAAGCCTCATACTATTGAATGCGTTACTTAGATAAGGCCACATTCCTGCAACTTCATCTTTCATCCTTTTAGTATAAGTAAGCAAATCCTCTCCCTTTTTGGGCCCTTTTGATAGTTCTTCAAGTGCTTTCCTGTGTTCAGCTGAAAGATTATTCTCTTCGGTTGCAAGTTGCATCATTATTGCTTTCAACTCTTCACCTTGAAGTATAAACTCGCCAATAGAAGATGTGTATTGTTCGCTATCTTCATCTATATCATCTACAATCCATTTGGATTTATTTTTGGCGTATTTGGCTTCCATTATCCGCTGCTCATTAAGGAAAGCCTCATATTCTAAAAGATAATTTTTGAATGTTTCTTTGGCCTCTTCTTCTGAAAGATTGACTCCAACTTTAATGTCAAAGCCTTCGTTGTTCATTTCTTGAACGAGCTTGTCAAGAGACTTTTTTATATCTGATTCTGATTCGTCAGTTATTGTCGATATGCGTATTTTAGCCTCGAAATATTTGTTCGTGCTTTCTGCTATTGCCTTATTGTACTCTTTTATAGTGCTTATAAATTCTGTGACAATACCAATAGCTGCTGTTATTGCGACCAATGGCAATGAAGCCTTAAATGTTGCCCCGAATGCCTTTATTGCATTGCCTGCTTTGCCAAGACCTACTGAAAATAACCCAATCGTTCCATTTGCCACTCCTATTTTTTTAGCCCATACGGTGATGCCCATGGATGCGATTACCGGGGCAAACGCTTTCGCTATCTTGACTACTGTTTCCCAATTATCAATCAATACTTTTACGGTATCAATCGCGCCTTTCAGGGTGTCTTCGTTTGCCTTTCCGATGGAGTTAAGCATCACATCAATACTGTCCTTCAAGTTGGAAATTTTACCTTGTAAAGTTTCAGCTTGGATTTCTTGCATATTGTAGAAAATACCCTCTTTGGAAGTCAAATTTTCAAACACTTGTTCAACATCCTCAAATGTAACCTTACGTTTGGAAATCATATCTACAATCTGTGCCGTGGTATAATCTGCTTGGTCTCTTGTTTTGAACAACTTTTGAAGTTCCCCATACATATTGATACCTGCTTCCGTAAACTGACGAACTTCTGTACCACGCAAATATGCTGCCGCTTTGACCTGCCCATAAGCAAGGATAAGTCTGCCCATATCCACACCTAAACCAGCAGATACATCGGCAAGTCGTTTTGTCGTATCATATAACTTGTCGCTCTCAATACGGTATGCTGCAAGCTGTTTTGTGAATGTAACCAATTCCTTAATTTGAAATGGCGACTTTACGGCAAGTTGGACAGTCTTGTTGAAAATTTGGTCTGCCTGTGATTTATTTTGTAAGATTGCTTGTAACGAACGCTGCTGCAATTCAAATTCACCGCGCACTTTTGCCAACTTGCTGATATACCCTTCAATCTGTGACACGGAGAACAACAAAGCAAGCTGACGGCTTAATTGCCCGGCTGTATCCATCAGGTTGCGATGGCGTGTGGCAAGCTGCTGTGATTTGACTCCTGCTTCCGTCAATGCTTGGTTGTGTTTTGCGATGGCTTGGTTTATCTGTTCAAGTGTGCTTTTATAGTTGGCATCGGTAGTATTCAAAGATAAACGAGCTTTTTTTAGGTACTCTATTGCCGTGATTTGCCGTTGAAGTGTATTTGCTGTTTTAGAAAAGTCAAGCGCACCCTGTGCGGTTGTATTCTGTTTGTAGTTTTGTGCTTTTGCCAAATCTGCCGAAGCCTTATAAGCACGTCTGTCAGCAGCTATTCTTCTTTCCGTCTCTTTTTCTTTAGATTGGGCACGTTGCTCGTCCGTCTTTCGTTGTTCGTCAAGCTCCATCTTCATGTAGCGCATGGCTTCTACCGCAGCCTTTTGTTGCGGCTTTGACAAGTCCATGTTCTCAACGTATTTTTTCAAATCCGAATATCCCTGCTTCAATCCGGATATATTAAAGTTAGCAAATGAACCTTCTCCGATTTTATTGTTTCCTATTCTGTTTAGCAAATCTGCCGCACGTGAAAGGCTTTCGTTCAGAGAAGTAGTCTTTCTTGTAGCCTCTTCCGCACCTTTCCCTGCTCCTTCAAATGGATTACCTTTTATAGCATCTATCTTTTTGGCTAACGAAGTAATCACACTTTCCAATTTACTCGTATCCATTACCACACTGCCAAACCCGTTTTTCAATGCATCTGCTGCTGTATGGGCGTGCTTCTCTATCTTCTCTAGCTTCTCATCGAAACTATCCAACTTCTTTAATACATCAGGGGTTATGTTGAGGAAAGCTCCTGCTTCGTTATTTGTCATATCGTTATCCTTTTTTATTAATTATGGGCATACCCAAATCATTCAAGTTCTTCAAATCGTCAACACTTCCTATTTTGCTGACCTTCTTTTTTTTCTTGTCCTTGTTTCCGTATTCTACATGGGAAAAATCAAACGAGCTTAACCGGATCTGTCCAACCGTCATTCCCCATAAATATTCGTCACGAGAGCACCAAGTGTTGGAGCGCAGAAAATCAATCATCTGCCCCCACTCTGTACGGGATATTATCAGTTTTGTTCCGTTTTCTTCGTCTTCCTCGTCAAAGTCATTTCCCTCACGGTCTGAATCACATTGGTACTCTCGAAAAAAAAATCCGTGCTTATGAGGTTAAGGATTTCACCAAGCAATAATGCCCAGTCCTTTATGTCGTAATCTCTCCACATCACAAGGTCAAAGACCTTGTGGTAGTCATCTGATAGTTCTTTTTTCTCATAATCAGAGAATATCCTGTCCCTGTCATTGAGAAGTGCAAGCGTTATCACGTGTGCAACTGCCGGTAGATTTACCGAGAACTCTTTGATAACATCTCCCATACTTAACTTCTCTCCCTTCACAATCTGACACGCTTGTTCGGCTATAAGCCATTGAACACCGGGCTTCAATCCTTTAATACGCCACTCCGTACCGTGAAGTTTTACAATGCTTGGGCTGTCATTCATTATCCTTGCCAAACGTTCCATTGACTCATCAGATATAGGAGTACAAGCCGTTACAACATTTGTCTTTAGTCCTGTATCTTTTTTCTTTGCTCTATATACTGCCATGATTATAAACATGAAGGGCGGCGGCATATAAGCCTACCGCCCGTAAACACTCTAGTTATCTATTATGAACAAGTTTTATTTGGGTAAAGTATAAGCTGAATCTACATAAAACGGTGTTCTGATAGTTCTATCTCCATCGGCGATATTTGCATCATACGCTGTTCCTGCAAGGTTGATACGACCCACATTAGAGTTCAAAGATTCAAGCATTATTTTTGAGTTAAGTTGGACTTTTGGAACCACAAATGCAGTCATCGTTTCTCCTTCCTCAAACACTACGTCAATCTTTGCATACAACTTCTTGTATTGAGCCGGAGCAAAGTATTTAGTAGAGACAGTAGTTCCTGCCGTAAATCCCATGAGAGCGACCAATAGGTCTTTTTGTGTATCTGCAACCTCAGCTGTAAACTGGTATTTGCCAAGCTTCACGATGGAAAGAATGGGGCTGTCGGAAGTTTCGCACTCGATGTCGTTTACATCGTTATCGCCTTGAGCGATTGAAGTGGTATCCTCAACTACATCTTCAAGGATATAAGAGTCGCCCTTTGGCACATCGTCTTGTTCAGAGCCAGTGAACAGAGTTGCCACGATGTAAGAAGGCTTGATGAATTTTTTGGCTGTTGCGCCAGTCTTGTTTACTGCCATAATTAAAAAATGTTATCCTGTTAATAATCTGTTTACCTTATTGTCACTTCTATATTTATCACGTTGTAGTAGTAGTTCCTATTTTGGTCATAATCTGCATCACGGAAATTTACATCAATCACATAATGGGGGTCTTTGCATGATTCAATAGCCTTGTCAAGCGCAAGTTCCATTTTGTACAGCTCCTTCACGGGTTTCGTGCCGTGACTGTCAACTGATTTTGCGTACAAGAACACGTTGGCAGAACCTTTGGCATAAGCTCCGTAATCTCTCATGGAAAGAACGTCAACAAGCACCATTTCTTTCCAACTGCTGTCAACGGTAGCAGGCATATTCCCGATAAACAGGTTATCGGATATAGCCGCTTTTGTCAGCAGCATGGAAAAGAAGTTCTCCACTTTCGATGTTGTCTTATATTTGCTATCCATAATCAATAACTACCGTGACTTATTATCCCAAAATTTGCGTTCTTAAACTTTGAAGCAAGTCTTTTAACGTCATCCCTTGCCGTTGCTATCACCTCATACTTGTACTTGTCTTCGACTATTTCACCGTATGGCATTGCCACAGCTACTACCAAGTCTATACCGTCATGCGGTTTATACTTGTTTCGCAGAAAATCTGTAATCGCTTCACGACCTTTAATCGTTTCACCATACCATTTCTTACCTTTCGTAGCTTGAATAGCCGGGAAACCGCTCGCAACTAAATTTTTGTCTACATATACCCCCCAACCGTAACTGTCATGCAAGTTGTGTGAACGGTGTGTATAGCCCTTGTTCTGTAACTGGCTGTCTACAATCTTCTGGCCCTCTTCTGAAAGGAACTTTACAAGTTCTTGTATGCGGTTTTTCTTTGCCATAGATTAAACCTCACTCATTTTGATGTTGACCTCAACTTTACCAAGCAAACTGTTCCCAAAGCCAACAACACGACCGTTTATATTTATGCCATAGCTTTCTTTGGGACAGCGGAACATACAGCCAAGTTGCACAGGTGATACCTCTCCAAACTTTAATGGAAAGTATATGTCATAGTCTGCCATTATAGTCCCATCGTTGAACATCTTTTTTGATTTTTGTATATCACATTTCGTTTCAAGTACAATTATCTCTTCTGATGTACCGATAGAGTTGTCCGTATCTTCATCACCAAGTAGGTCTCCGTTTTCCGGCTTGTTGACTTTTACGGTGTAAAATGTTCCATCGTAATTGAACTCTTGTATAATGTTTCTGTCTATGACCATATCTGTTAGGCTCTAAACATCAAATGAATTTTCATTAACCCAAACCATATCCCCATCATTCATGCTTTCAAGAGCATCTTCCTCACCGTACTTCTTGTACAATGCTTTCAGACGGTCTTTCAAGTTCTGAATGATAGCAGCCGTTACGGTCTCACTGCCCACGTCCTGCCTGTAACTGCCGTGCTGCAATGACGATGAAGCCACACTCCACGGTCCGTTAATGACAAGTTCATAGAGCGCGATAAGGCAATGGTCTTTCGTGTATTCGTCTATTTGGGAACGGTCGGTAAGTCCTACCAAACCGTTCTCATAGGCGATATTCACCAAGGCATCCTTCTCAAAGACAAATCTCGTAAGCCCATTGAGGTATGCTATCGGGTCAAATGATTTTTCCATAACTACTACGCAATGTATTGTACATTTAATCGTCTGCCTGACTTGTGTCTACAATTACGTGATTACGGAATGTTTTCAGTGCAGGACAAGCTGACATCATTACATCAGTATGCCATTCCTTATACAGCCCGTTGTTTGTTGTTGTATTCACAATCGTGCAGAGACCATCGTTAGCCTGAGCAAAAATCTTGGTTATTACGCTTGAACCATACTTATCAAACATCTGTTTGTCTAGGTTATTGGTGTATTCAAACTCACAAGCATATCCGGCAGGGCGGAGAACAGCAATCTTATCGTCCCAACCTTGTACGAATGTGTCTCCGGTATTGGTAAGATTACGCTCACGTTCTTCAACAATTTCAATTGGAGATACACCGGGATAATCACGGAAAGCAGCTAAGAACAACTCTCGTGTAGTAGGCGCAGTAGCGGTTGTTGCGATGTAAGCTAAAGGATTTTTCTTGAAACTTTCAATCAATTCCTTAACTTCGGCATTTTGCAGCATTACTTCGTAAAACATCTTGCGTGTAACCTGCCATACCATTGCACCTTCATACCCCCATTCTTCACGATATTTTTTCTCCTTTTCCGCCATTTGACTGAGAATCTTACATTTTTCGTCTGTCCAAACTACTGTGCCAGCTTTAGTAAAGTTCTCTGTTGGTATATCAGCCTTATGCAACGGAGCTTGAACGCCACGTGCGATATTTCGGTAGTCAATATGACCTTTAGACATTAACTGTGCAGTCATGAAGTTCATGGTTGCGTCCGCACTATCAAGTTGGGACTGTAATGTATGTACCCAAGCGGCTACCAAATCGGCATCGTTTCCAAACAACTCAAACTGTTGTTCTTTTGCTTCACGTTCCATAGCTGTTTCAACGAAACCGGGAGCGATAAAATCAGGGATGGATGCGGTGTACCAGTGCAGACCGTCCTTATCCATTTGATTACTGTCACCAAGAGGTGCACGCAAATCCATTAAAGGAGCGGCTTTCAAGTCACGTCCTTTCACAGAAAAAGTAGCGATGCCATTAGGAGCGGTAGGTGTGGGAGCACCAGCTTTTACACCTTGAGTCTTGTACCAACCATAATTAGTGTATAGCAGACCTTCTGTATTGACAAAGGATTGCAAGAAACGTTGATTGGTCTTGTCTGAAAAGAATCTTGCATATCTGCTGTTATTAAAATCAAATTTAGGCATAGTTTCGTCAATTTTAAATGTTAAACCAACCCTTAACCTTGCTCTTGTTCAAAGCTTTTAATGCAGCCGAAAGAGGTTGCATACGGTCTTCGTAGAGGAATACATCTCCTAATGCCAATGCAGGAGTGATAAGGTATCTTGCACCATCGAAATCATCTTCGGATGCAGCCGGGTCAAAAACAAAATCAAAGTCGCAGGGAAGGTATGAGTTAGGATTAGTAACCATAGCTTCTTTACCAGAACCTGCTTCTTTCGCTTCAACAAGAACAGATGAAGTTGTTAATGTTCCGAGGGTTGCGCTCAATGTAACTTTCCAAACATCGCCAGCCGTTACGTCAGTCGCTTTTTCAACGGCTGTAACTGTTACTGCTGTTCCTTTCCCTACCAATGTGGTAGGAGCAACCATGAGAACGTCCCCTACAAACGGAATGAGGGAATACCCGTCTCTTTTCAAGTAAATAACCGTATCAGATGATTCTGATGTAGCTTTTGCAACTGCATACGATTTTAGGATGCGTATTTCGCTTCCATTAGAACCATTACTGGGAATATATTCAGCGAGCGTTCCGGCAAAAGCTCTTGCATTACCTTTGAATGGGTTTTTAACAATTCCACCACTGGTAGGAAATACAAGTGCGTCTTTCCCGCTCATCTGTAGCTTCACGAAGACATAGCGATGACCACCAATGCTTCCGCGAGCCTGAACCAATGCTCTACCGGGAAGATAGCCACTGTTCAATAGGATTTGCTGATAGAAATCTGACATTTTCTTTTTGGTTTAAATGATTATTATTTTTCTTCTCTGTGCGACTGCTTCTTTACGACAGCAACCACATCGGCAAAGTCATCGGTCTTTTCCTTACCGCCTCCCGTGCCGCCCGGAGTGATGTAAGGTGGAGTGTTAGCATTAAACTTATTGTAGCTCTTGACCAGTCTTTCTGTAAGAGCGTCAACGTCAGTTTCAGAATCAATGTGAATCAGTTCAAGCTGGTCGTTAATCCAGTCTTCATTTTTCACGTCTTTCCCTTTCAAGGCTGATTTGAGTTGGTTGCGCTTGTCGGAGATTGCCTTTTCTTTTTTCTCCTGCTCACGCTCGGCTTTCATGTCTTGGAGTTCTTTAAGCAATTTGTCGATCTTGCTTTCGTCTTCTTTGTCATCCTTGCCGTCATCCTTTTTGTCCTTATCATCCTTTGCGGGGTGATTCTTTTCCCAATCTTTCACGAACTTTGAATTGTCGTTGCGTATGTTGTTGTCGTCTTCTTGGAAGTCTTCCAGGTAGTCGGTCACCACATCGTCCAATTCCAACTCGTCCTTGTCACTCGCTTTCTCCAACCGCTTGTAGATTCTTCCCACTTTGCCGTTGAAGCTTCTTTCACTCATGGCCAAGTTTTTCTTGCCATTGTTTGTGATTTTTGCTTTCAGTGCTTCTGAAAACTGTTCTTTCGTAAAGTTCATCCTGAATGAATTTTAAATGATTATGCGGCTAAAGTAGTGCTTTAATAAAGTGTTGTAACTATAAATGAATCACTGTATTTATCATAGTGATAAATCTTGATTGATATAAGCATGTATTACCTTGTTATTAAGAGGTATTTTTGCTTCCGATGAAAGAGGAAGTATCACATAGGGAGGTCGTAATAAAGCCGCAAGAGGGATTCCAGATGGAGTTCATATCATCTAACGTTGATGTTGCTTTCGGTGGAGGAGCCGCCGGAGGGGGCAAAAGCGTTGCTATTGCCCTAACTCCTTCAGAACAATTTATGTATGACTGTGATTTCCGTATGCTGATTTCTCGCCGTTCACTACAAAATCAGAAAGCTGGAGGTGGATTTGTTGAAAAGTTCAAAGAATTTTATGGAGAGCATTGCACTATAAAAGAAAGTGATTCCCCACGTGTTACTTTCAAAAACGGGAGTTTCTGCGACCTCACATATATTGATGATAGCAATATGAAAAAACTTCGTGAGCGAGCAAAAGGTTGGGAATATGATTTGATTGCTGTTGATGAATTGACTGAAATGTCTTGGGAAGGATTCACGTATATAATGACACGTAATCGTGGTAAGTCAAAGACATTTACAGGTAAGGTAAGAGCTACTATGAACCCAAAAAGGTCTTGCTGGATAAGGAAATTTATTGATTGGTATGTTGGTGTTGACGGTACTATTATTCATGACAGAAATGGACGTGTAAGATATTTTTATGTTAATGGAACAACCGTTGAAGATGTAGTTTGGGGGGATAGTAAAGAAGAAGTGTATAATAAGTGTAAGATAGGCATAGACAGGAAATTAAAATCGCTTGATTATGCTGTTTCATACAAAGACGTTATCAAATCGTTTGCGTTTTATGAGGGCAAATTGTCAGGTAACAAGGAGCTTCTTAAAAACAATTCAGGATATGTAGGTTCTGTTGCAGCAGCAGGAGGTAAGACTGCGCAAGCACTATTGGAGGGAAATTGGAATGTTGACCCAGAGGAAGAGGAGGAGATACCCATCCCTTCATCCGCCGCACAAGGCGTGTTCAACAACAACCCTGCCGTAAACGGTGACAAATGGATTACTGTGGATTTGGCGGATTACGGTGCGGATAATCTCGTGGCTCTGGCATGGGATGGATTTCACGCATACGACATTCTCATTCTTAGCAAGTCCACTCCGAGAGAAAACGCTATGGCAGTGAAGACATTTGCATTTGAGCATGGAACAGCCGAAAGCCATATCATTTTTGACGCGACTGCCGGAAGGTACTTCAATGATTACATTCCCGATGCAGTACCTTATATCTCGCGAAATAAACCTTTCGGGCTTTACCAACTTACCGCAATGACAGTCAAGGATATGTGCTATATCAGATTATGCAAGATGATAGAGGAAGGCAACTTGACATTTGACGATAAACTTGCCGTTCAGACTTACACCCATCAAAACTTGAAATACAAAGTGACGGTTGAGAACGAGTTTATGGAAGAATGTTCCGTTGTGCGATTTGACGATATGCAGAGTGGGAAGAAGCGGCTTTGGAACAAGAAGAAAATGAATCAGATGTTAGGGAAAGGCAGGTCAATGGACTTGTTAGACCCATGCGCTATGAGAATGCTTCCGTGCGCTAACATTGAATACGGGAATGAGATTCAAGCAGGGTATTACAATCACGAGGAAGAAACCAAACAAGCGAGCCATGCACAGACAGAAGGAAGTATTTACGATGAACATTTATGGTATTAGGATGGCACTTATATGCCTCACAGAACATAATAATTATATATGTATATGCAGCGAGTAGAACGACATATTATCATTGGTAACAAGTACTTGGACAGGCTTTGTTTCCTATCCAAGAATTTGTACAACTACGCAAACTATATGATTCGTCAGGAGTTTACGAAGAGTGGTAAGTTGCTTCCTGAATACGGATTGACAGCTTTACTTGCAAAGGAAAAACAAATGGATTATACATCTCTTCCTGCGAAGACCAGTCAACAGGTTGTTGCTCTTCTATTCAAGAATTGGAAGTCGTTTTTTAAACTATGTAAATGCAAGGACAAGCTTAATGGTAAACCGAAACCTCCGAAGTATAAACATAAGACGAAAGGACGAAATATAGTCGTATTCACCTATCAGCAATGCAAGTTGAAGGACGGATACATTCACTTTCCGAAGAAAGTAAACATACAACCGTTAAGAACAAAAGTAACTAATTTGCGTCAGGTTCGCATTATCCCGCAATGTAGTTGCCATATCATAGAAGTAGTATATGAAAAAGAAAGTATTGAAACCACCGGACTTGAACCAAACTCTTATTTAAGTATTGACTTGGGATTGAACAACCTTGCAACTTCCTATGATTCGCTATGTCATAAGAGCTTTATCATAAATGGCAGAATATTGAAATCCATAAACCAATACTTCAACAAGAGGAAAACTAAGTTAATGAGTTTCATTGGAGGGAAAGGTACAAGTAGGCGAATAGGGAAACTAACACTAAAGCGGAATTGTAAAGTGAATGACTATATGCACAAGACTTCCCGATTTATTGTAAACTATTGTATTGATAATCATATTGATACTATTGTAATAGGTAATAACAAAGATTGGAAGCAGCAAATAAATATGGGGAAACGTAACAATCAAAACTTTGTCAGCATCCCATTTGAAAAGCTAATCTCTCAGATACAGTACAAGTCCGAAGAAGTGGGAATTAAGGTCGTAATAACCGAAGAAAGTTATACTTCCAAAATAGACCACTACGCAGGCGAAGAGATGTGTCAACATGAAACATATTTAGGTAAGCGCATACAAAGAGGTCTATTCCGTAGCAGTACAGGTAAAATCCTGAATGCTGATCTAAACGGAGCGATAGGGATTTTAAGAAAAGTAGTTGGCGAAAGCATCTCGCAAGTAGTCAATAGAGGGGGAGTGGAGACCCCAACGAGATTGCTGGTGTAATCTCGCAAATAAGTACCATTAGGATATGATAAGCTATAACGACATAAAGGATATTATCAATTCCCTTAAAACAGAAGGAATTGAAGCAAGGGTAAGAGATGTTGCCTATTTGGTAATGTGTGATTCTTTCGTAGATAAGGATCTTGCTGCAAAGGTTGCTTACCAAGAAGATGAAAAGCCTTCAAACAAGGTGTTATCCACGCTTGCCGAGAAACTGAAATCTTTCGGCATCGGTGCTATCACTACCATATCTAAAGATGAGAACCGAGAAGCGTTGCTGAAAGAAATATCGGAGATGAAACAGATTGCTGACGATGCGAAAGCAAGTGGAGATTCAGACACTTTTATCAAAGCAAGTAAGGTCGTGTTGGATGCACGCGTGAAGCTGAACGATAAATTCAATATTGAAGAGGAAGAGGGGCAGAAGCGAATAATCGTTGTTCCGCAGAAGCACGACATTATCTGCAAATGGACTTCGAGAGAGTGTTCTGCAATGCCGAGCAAGGAAGCCTGCATGAAGTATTACAACCCTGTCTCTTATACACATCTGACGCTGCCGACGA
>ENA-UADN01000199-UADN01000199.1-human-gut-metagenome-genome-assembly--contig:-NODE-199-length-15030-cov-5.806210_pt1 | contig 15030 bp, 10 predicted proteins | sample MGYA00244223_ERZ654247 | MGnify/ENA primary metagenome ERZ654247 (study PRJEB26926, sample SAMN06165039) | human gut metagenome | biome: ENVO:00009003; feature: ENVO:2100002; material: ENVO:00002003... | reverse complement strand
GACACCATATACACGGGCTCCATTACCATTACGACGCTCTTTAACGGTGTTCCCCTGTTCATCCTGTCCTATCTTTTCCAGCACAAACACATCGTCGAGCCCTGTATAGAAAGCTTCCAGCAAAAGGTTAGTCTGCCAATGCCCGATATTGGCCGTCCAATCCACAGAGCCGCTGAAGCTATTGGAATGTTCGGGCTTTAATCCATCCGCCAACTTTATCAGTACGCCTTCGCCTCCCACTGCGGTCACATGCAAATCTTCATCGTATGCCTGCGGAGCACGAAAACCGGTAGACCAGGTCAAACGAGCCTGAAACTTATCCGTCGGCTTATATAAAAGATTCACACGCGGACTGAAAATAGGATTGTCAATCAGGTTATGACTGTCCACACGGAAGCCTGCCAACAGAATAAAGCGGTTCATCTTCCATTCGTTCTGCACAAATCCGCCGGCAATACGCACGTCTTGTTTCATATCGCGGTGATAGCCCAACATGATGTCGTGCAAAGAGTTGTTTTGATATTCCATACCGGCGGTAAAGGTGGCCGGTGAGAAGAGAACTTTCTCAAAGTTACCGACATACATACCTCCGACAACCCAAGTCAGGTCTTTTGTCTTGCCGTATGCATCGGGATTCTGCTGTGCACCATAATAACTGTTACGGTCAGTATGCTGAACAGACGAGTAGAAGGACAGTTTATGTTTGTACTCCTTCCAGAAAATATCGTAACTCAGACCTCCGCTGTTAATCACATGCTTGGTCTGTTCTGTGATATCCGTTTCAAAAGGCTCCAAATCAAATTTGTTTCCTCCCCGGCGAAATTCATTCGTCGTGTGATATTCCAAACTGATTCTGCTGAACTGAGTAGGACGGTAATAAGTACGCAAGCCAAAGGTATTCATATTCAGCTTCCCCAATTCGGAGAATCCGTCTCCATCCGCATCATAGGGGTTGCGGTTGCGATATGACTGATAAAGGGCAATGCCGTAGGTGTTATCTTTAGATACTAACGAAGCATTGGCCCCCATATATTGTTCCCACACTTTGCCATTCATGTTCGACAGAGTGGAAGATACCTGGAATGAATTGCTTACCGGATCTTTCGTGATGATATTGATAGTGCCGCCCACAGCATTCGCACCAAACAAGGCAGAACCTCCCCCGCGCACCACTTCTACACGGTCAATCATATTCACCGGAATCTGCTCCAGCCCATACACACCCGACAATGCACTCACCACCGGACGACTATTAATCAGAATTTGAGAGTAAGGTCCTTCCAGTCCGTTGATACGCACTTGGGGGAAGCCGCAGTTCTGACAGTTGTTTTCCACACGAAGTCCCGACTGGTAATTCAGTGACTTGGCCAAGTCCGTAGAGTTTACGGTTTCAAATAGCTTTGAATTCATCACATTCACCACCACAGGCGCCACACGGCGGCTCACCTCATTCCGATTGGCAGAAACCACCACCTCATCGGTCAAAATACTGTCATCATTCATCAGAAAATGAATATCCACCGTAAAATCATTGCTCACGGTTACTTTCTTCTCCTGAGTCTCGTAGCCCAACAATTGCACACGCAGCGTATATTTTCCTGCCGGGATTTTCTTAAAAACAAACTCTCCATTCTCGTCCGACACAGTTCCCTGCCCTGTTTCTACAATCAAAATAGTGGCATAAGGCAAACTCGCTTCCGTTCCTTTCTCTATTATGTGGCCGGAAATTACATTACCAACTTTCACAGGATTTACATCTTCAGCATGTACAGTCATACCCGCACCCATCACCATGAGTACGAGCAATAAAATATATTGTTTCATTATTAAGTTGTCTTATTGTTAAATTATAAATAAAAGGATTCCATAAGCTCCCTATATCGCTTATTAAAAAACTTCAGGAGCTTTTCAAAAAGCTTCAGGAACTTTTCAAAAAAGACCTTGACCTTTTTAGAAAACTTCAAGTTCTTTCAGACGAAAGACTTCGAACTTTCTGAAAAAGGCAATTGTCTTTTTCATACCAAATTTTAATATTTCAACAATAAACAGGAGGGGCACGCAGGTGAACGCAATGCGTGTGAGGCGCAACAGCGCGGAAAGTATTCGTATTCAGCCCCAAGACATACAGCAAAGGACACTCCACAGTCACATTGCTTCCCCCTACCTCCGGTTCCGGCGTTTGATAGGAGCCTATGTGGGCGATGGTAATCACCTGTCCCGCAGTATGTGTATGGTGGTCGTCCGACGAAGGGTGAGAGTGTACAATCATCACACCGTTAATGATATGTACGTGAGTAAACATAGTAATGCTTACCTGGTACGTCAGAAACAGTGCCAGCAGAAACAACGGAGCCAATATGTACCTTCTCTTACTCAATTTCTCGGATGAAAAAATAATTGTTCTTCTATTTTATATTCCTGCAAAATCACTCTTTATCTTCTCCGAAGAGCAACTTGTAATCTCTTTTTGCCGCCGGAACAGTCCATTCTTCAGGGATGAATTTCCACTGATGCATGGCATGCGGATGCAAGCTCTTTTGCTGTTCGATATACTGCATCAGATAGTAGCGCAAATCTTTATCCGTTGCAAAAACAATGCGCTCAGACAAGTCCTCTTTTGCAATTCCGGCTCCTATGGTAAGTAAATCACCGCCACCATTACCACGATAAGAATTTAAAGCCACCTTATACCTCTTGTCCATATCGAACGGAGTACCGTCTGCCATGCTCAGGATATTTATCTTCTCGCCCCGGGGCTTTGTCACATCTACCGTATAATTAATGCCGGCAGCAGAATCAAAGTTGAAACTGTAATACTCAAAGTTAGCACGCTTACCCTCTTCTATCGGTTGCTTAAACAGCAACAAATGGTCATCAGCGCTTTTCATTTGATTGGTCCACATGGCATACGACATCTCCAAAAATCCTTTAATTTCTTTGCCGCTCAGTTCCATCACGTAGAGCATATTCTCATACTTATACAGATTGAACATATCACTCACCATAATTTCCCCTTCGGGAATTTCAGCCTTAAAAGAGAGTGGAGCACATAAAGAAATATCCGCTCCCGATATATCCAACTGCAATTTATGAATCAAATCTATAAACGGTGAAGAGCCGAAGTAGGCATCTTTGGTAGAAATCGTTCTGGAAATCGTTCCTATTTTCTGCGATACAAAATCATTAACAGCCTTATATTGCGGAGCGAAATGTGCCATAAACTCTTGACTGACCGGATACTTGTTCATATCCTCCAGCTTTCCATCAACCGATTTAGACACCACCTTCCCGTTCTTCAATTTCACTTTCAGTGTCACATCAGATACCACATTCGCATTGCTTGCCGGATCTATTATCAGTACGCTGTCTCCTTTTATATCAGCCACCTTTGTACAAGCACGGGCATGGTCATGCCCTATCAACACGATATCAAAGCCGGGCACTTTTTGAGCAATGTCCATAGAAGGATCTTCCACCACACTGCCAAGTACGTTGCCTGATTTTCCGGCATGAAACAAACCAATCAGCACATCAGGATTTTCTTTCTTCCGAATGATATCCACCCAACGGGCGGCAGATGCCTGCATATCCTCAAAAAGAAGACCGCTCCACAGTTTCTCGGGCAGCCAAGAAGGAATGGCCGGAGTAATCATGCCCAGAATGGCAATCTTCACCCCATCACGATTGATGATTTCGTAAGGCTTCAGATAAGGCTTACCTGTGGCATTGTCCACAATGTTGGCTCCCAATACGGGAAACTTACATTGCTTTATCCAACGGTCATAAACAGCATGTCCGGTTTCAACATCATGGTTTCCCATATTGCCCACTGCATACCCCATGAAGTTTTGTATCTCGGCTACCACATGAGTAGAAACCGTGTCTATGAAATTGTAATAATACGCAGTGGGCTGTCCCTGAAGGATATCACCGTTATCTACCAAAATACAATTGTCTCCATATAACTTGCGCTGCTCCTTGACATAAGAATAAACACGCGCCAGACTCCCGTTCCACTCCTTTCTCTCTATAAAATTATAAGGAAAAAAATTACCGTGTACGTCACTCGTCTCTATTATTTTTATCTCTACCTCTTTCACATTATCAGCCGCCGTCAGCTTCATTCCGGCCCATAACAAAGCCGCCAAACATATTAAATATTTCATATTACATCTATTATTTTTCATTCAACGGATGAGTGAACACAAATCGTGCTCCTTCCTTATAGTTCTTATCTACCCAGATTTTACCACCCAAATTCTCCACAATCAGCTTGCAGATAGAGAGGCCCAAACCTGTACCCTGAGAATACTCATTCAACTTTTCAAACCGCTCAAAAACCCTTTCGCTTTTACCGGCAGGGATGCCACATCCGGTATCTGTCACCGAGAACTCCAGACAGTTATCCTCTTTGTTTACCTTTATTGCCAGACGGATAAAACCGGAAGGTGTGAACTTACCGGCATTTGAAAGAAGATTAATCAACACCTGTTTCAACCGTTGCGCATCCGTCTTTAATATCAACGAAGACACCGGAGTTTGAAATTGATATATTGCCTGAGTACGACGAGCATATTCCGCTGTACTCAATGCCGTTTGGCACAGCTCTACCACATCACACTCCTCTTCCACAAACTTAATACGCCCCGATTCCATGCGAGAGATATCCAAAATATCATTAATCAGATGAAGCAATAAATCGGAGTTTTTCTGAATAATATCACAATACTGTGCTTTCTCTTCACTCGTGGCGTCATCGCCGACCAATACACTGGAAAAGCCGACAATGGCATTCAGCGGTGTGCGTATCTCATGACTCATATTAGCCAGAAATGCTGTTTTCAATCTGTTCGCCTCTTCTGCTTTCTCCTTGGCAACCAACAGTTCCTCACCGGATTTTTCCAAGTTATCCTTCAAATGATTGATGCGGACAATATAATATACGGCTATCAGAAAACAAGCTATCAGGAACATGAATGCTGCAACAACTCCAATCACCCAATATTTATATTGCTCATAAAATCCGGGAGTTTTATTAACCAACTCAGCACCTTTAGGCAAATTAATAGAATCCAATCCAAATTGATGCATCCGTTTCACATCAAACACATAATTGCCGGGAACAGGCACAACTCCAGTCTCGTTACCGGTCTCACCGTCCAGAAAATTATATGTGGCATCGGCTATTTCTTTTCCCACCTTATGATAAACCGGAGTATAACCTCCCAACGCCCAATGCCCCAAACCGACAGATGCAATAGTAAAAACCGGCAACGTAGGATTAGCATCGACATATACGTTGTGTTGCCCATCACATAATTCTCCGTACAGTCTATGCGCCATGTACCCACAAGCACACAAACATCATTCGACAGATGACGTATTCTCTCACTGACCTCCAGAAAACTGCTGGTCCGACCGTCAAGCAACATCAGCTCCAGCTCGGGATATTTTTTCATCTCTTTCTTTACAAAAGCCTGCATGGAAAGACCACCATACGTGTTATCCGAGATAAATGCGACTTTCTTCATATTCGGATAAAAACGACGCATCAGTTCAATATTCTTGTCCACATTATACTGATAAACATAGCCTGAAACTATATTATAATCGGGAAAGTCTTTAAAGATATCTTTGCTATCGGGAGACCATTTCACCAAATCCACACTGTCTTCGGGCAGGACAACGGTATTCGCACTCACCATTCCGCACATGGCAGGAGTTTTCTTGGCTATCTCCGAATTCTGAGAGATGAAAGATGCCCACGCCTCCTGGCCCAATAATATAATCAGCGAAGGTGCCGCAGTACGTTCATATTTTTCAAGGATAGAAGCCATACGTTCTTTCCACAGGTGTGCCTCGGACAGGTTCTTGCAATTCATGCTTTCTATCGTAATGAGACGCTTTCCTCCCCGCAGTTTATACTCGTCCATAAAAGCAGACAAGTTGTCAGAAATACTACGTATTTCGGGATTATAGGAAGTGATAATCAGAATCGTGCCGTCTGTAGTCACTTCAGCTTTTAACGGACGTGGAAATCCAACCGTAATCAGCATGACTAACAGTAGAAATCGGTATATCATTATCACTTTTTTCATTCTCTTTCAGAATAAATCTAAAAAATACAGGTGCAAAGATAATAAAATAAATTATAGCACAACTAATTGGCATGTATTTTGTTTCCTTCATTACAGACGAAATTTAACTAAAAACAATATGGCTTACATCGATTATTACAAAGCATTGGGAGTGGACAAAAGCGCCACCCAAGATGATATCAAAAAGGCTTTCCGAAAGTTAGCCCGCAAATATCATCCTGACCTAAATCCTAACGACCCTTCGGCCAAAGATAAATTTCAGGAGATAAATGAGGCTAACGAAGTTTTGAGTGACTCGGAAAAGCGAAAGAAATACGACGAATACGGCGAGCACTGGAAACATGCCGATGAATTTGAAAAACAAAAGCAACAATACGGAGCCGGAGGCTTTGGAGGCAGGACCGGAGGATTCGGTTCTTCCGGTAACGGCTCGTACTGGTATTCTTCCAACGGTGAAGAAGGTTTCGGAGATGCCGGAGGATTCGGCGGTAATGCCGGAGGATTCTCTGATTTCTTCGAAGAGTTGTTCGGACATCGTGGAGCGGGAGCCGGCAGCAGACGAGGTGCCGGATTCCGGGGACAGGATTATAATGCCGAACTGCAACTGTCACTGCGTGAGGCTGCCGTGACACATAAGCAGGTACTTAATGTGAATGGCAAGAATATCCGTATCACTGTTCCTGCCGGTATTGCCAACGGACAAACCATCAAGTTGCGTGGTCACGGTGCACCGGGAGTTAACGGGGGACCTGACGGTGACCTGTATATTACCTTTATCATACCGGACGACCCTGTGTTCAAGCGCTTAGGCAATGACCTTTATGTCACTGCTCCACTCAATCTTTACACGGCTGTGCTGGGCGGTGAAGAAACCGTAGACACGCTGGACGGTAAAGTAAAGCTAAAAGTAAAACCCGAAACCCAAAACGGCACCAAAGTCCGCCTGAAGGGAAAAGGGTTCCCGGTTTATAAAGAAGAAGGGAAGTTTGGCGACCTGATTGTGACTTATAACATCACCATCCCCACCAACCTGACTGAACATCAGAAAGAGTTGTTCCGCCAACTGAAGAATAGTATCAACTAAAAAAGAAAAGGATTATGCAGACCGATTTAATAATTATCAATGATTATTGCGACCGTTGCCACGTAGACCCTTCGTTTATTGTGGAACTGGAAGAAGACGGATTAATCAACGTTCAAGTGATTGGCGAGGAACGCTATATCCCGGTGTCGCAACTGGCGGAACTGGAGCGTTATACACATTTATACTACGATCTGTCCATCAATGTAGCAGGCATAGACGCCATCCACCACATGCTGGAACGGATAGAATCCTTGCAGCACCAAGTCCGTTCGCTAAAAAGCGAACTGCAATTCTACCGTTGACAGAAACAGCCGTTCAATCGTCAACCGTAGGGAGTCGACTGCCATTTTACCGGTAGGGATCAGGTTTGTCCGCCTAAAACTGTTTACTTTGTGCATTTACTCCCAAAGTCGTGACCATTGGGGTTGTAAATGTGTCAAAACGTGGATAACCCTGCCCCTACAGCTGACGATGGGATGGCCCGGTTTAGTTTTGACACACTACCAACAAAAAAAAACGCCTTTTCGGACAGCTTCTTCTTTTTATTCTGCGGAAGTAGGGATTTCTGCTTAGTAAATATTACCTTTGCACTCCGATAGAAAACAATAAACATGGAATTATTCAGCAAAATGATAGCCACGGCACTGGGCGTTGCCGTACACCAAGTAAATAACACATTATCATTGTTGGCCGGAGGCGCCACCATCCCATTTATCAGCCGATACCGTAAAGAAGCCACAGGAGGGCTGGACGAAGTACAGATCGGTGAGATAAAAGACCGCAACGATAAACTTTGCGAATTATCCAAACGCAAAGAAACCATTTTATCTACTATTGACACACAAGGCAAACTGACCGGAGAGTTGCGTACCCGCATAGAATCCTGCTGGGACTCCACCGAACTGGAGGATATATATCTCCCCTATAAGCCCAAACGGAAAACACGCGCCGAAGCAGCCAGACAAAAAGGACTGGAACCGCTTGCCACCCTCTTAATGCTGCAACGTGAAAATCATCTGGAAAACCGTCTCGGCTCTTTCGTCAAAGGAGAAGTGAAAGACGAAGAAGATGCACTGAAAGGCGCTCGTGACATCATAGCCGAACAAGTAAGTGAAGACGAACGTGCCCGTAACCAACTGCGCAATCAGTTTTCGCGTCAGGCTGTCATCACTTCCAAAGTAATAAAAGGAAAAGAAGAGGAAGCCGTCAAATACCGTGACTACTTCGACTTCAGCGAACCGCTGAAACGATGCACTTCACACCGCTTGCTCGCCATCCGCCGGGGAGAATCGGAAGGTCTGCTGAAAGTGACCATCAGCCCTGACGACAATGAATGTAATGAACGGCTCGAACGGATGTATGTACGCAGTAATAACGAATGTGGACATCAGGTTGCAGAAGCTGTCCGTGATGCCTACAAGCGCCTGTTGAAACCGTCCATAGAAACGGAATTCGCCACGCTCAGCAAAGAGAAAGCCGATGCAGAAGCCATCCGGGTATTTGCCGAAAATCTGAGGCAACTGTTGCTCGCTCCTCCCCTGGGACAAAAACGGGTAATGGGAATAGACCCCGGATATCGCACGGGCTGCAAGGTGGTGTGTCTTGATGCACAAGGTACCCTGCTCCACAACGAAACGATTTATCCCCATCCTCCCAAAAGCGAATATCAGCTTGCCGGACGGAAAATCGCCAAACTGGTGGAACAATATGCCATAGAAGCCATTGCCATCGGTAACGGAACCGCCAGTCGGGAGACCGAACAATTTGTCACCTCACAAAGCTATAACCGTGAATTACAAGTTTTTGTAGTGAGTGAGGATGGAGCATCCATCTATTCGGCTTCCAAGACAGCGCGTGACGAGTTTCCCGATTATGACGTGACCGTGCGCGGTGCTGTTTCCATCGGACGCCGTCTGATGGACCCACTGGCCGAGCTGGTCAAAATTGATGCAAAATCCATCGGAGTAGGTCAGTATCAGCATGATGTAGACCAAACTCTTTTAAAGAAATCGCTGGACCAAACCGTAGAAAGCTGTGTGAATCTGGTCGGTGTCAATCTGAATACCGCCAGCCGGCATTTACTGACCTACATTTCAGGTCTCGGTCCCACACTTGCCCAAAATATTGTGGATTACCGTACGGCAAACGGTCCTTTTCATTCCCGGAAAGAGTTGATGAAAGTTCCCCGCATGGGAGCAAAGGCATTCGAACAATGCGCCGGTTTCCTTCGCATCCCACAATCAAAGAATCCGTTGGACAATTCGGCTGTTCATCCCGAAAGTTATCCGGTGGTGGAACATATTGCGAAAGACCTTCATTGTACGGTAGACGACTTGATAAAGAATAAAGAGTTGCGTACCAAAATTGATATTAAAAAGTATGTCTCCGATACAGTCGGACTGCCTACACTAACGGATATCATGCAAGAACTCGACAAGCCGGGGCGCGATCCCCGCCAGCAAATCCAAGTATTTGAATTTGACAAGAATGTGCGTACCATCGACGATTTGAAAGAAGGTATGATACTGCCGGGCATTATAAACAATATCACCAACTTCGGTTGTTTTGTCGACATAGGTATCAAAGAAAACGGCTTGGTACATGTATCCCGGCTATGCAGGGAATTTGTGAGCGACCCGAGCACCGTAGTCAGGATACATCAGCATGTTCAAGTAAAAGTAATGACTATCGACAAAGAAAGAAAGAGAATACAATTAACGATGATTTTAGACTGACAATAAAACAAGATAATGGAACAAGAAAATTGTAATTGGTTTGTTTTTTATAAAGACCAAATTCTAATCTTACAAACAGAAAACGGATATCATGTGCCTTGCTGTACAGAACCTCCCGTAGCAGTTCCTATCGGCAGCACCATTCACACAATAGGAGAGATGAACGGACTTCCCTGCAAAACCTATTCTCTGCACACCCCCATTCCGGGTTCCGAAAGTCCGGCAAGACAGATGATGGGACTTCGGGCTTCTTTTGATTTTCTGCCGTTGCAAGAATACCAAATGGGCGGCAAGGCTTTTCAGATATTAAATTGGGACCAAAACAGCCGTTACTGCCCGACATGCGGTGTTCCCACCCATCAAATCTCTCCCATTGCCAAGAAATGTCCGCAATGCCGACAAGAGTTCTACCCCCGTATCTCTCCGGCCATCATCGTGCGCATACAAAAAGGAGACAGTATCCTGCTAGTGCATGCCCGTAACTTTCGCGGCACATTCAACGGACTTGTCGCCGGTTTTCTGGAGCCCGGAGAGACATTGGAAGAGTGCGTACACCGCGAAGTGGCGGAAGAAACCGGACTACACATCAAGAATCTGAAATATTTCGGCAGCCAACCGTGGCCTTATCCCAGCGGCATCATGATAGGATTCACCGCTGACTATGAAAGCGGTGAGATCAAACTGCAAGCGGAAGAATTAAATGCCGGAGCTTTTTATACTAAAGATAACCTGCCTGAAATTCCGGGAAAACTCAGTCTGGCAAGAAAACTGATAGATGACTGGTTGGGTGAAAATAGTCAAACGGATTTAGGATAATTACAATTAGTATTTGTTATCTTTGCATCATGGAATGGTTAAATAGTCTATTTTTCGAGCATACTCCTTTACAAGCGGTAGTCATCCTGTCGATAATTACTGCCGTAGGTCTCGGCTTGGGTAAGATTCATGTATTCGGAATCTCACTGGGAGTGACTTTTGTCTTTTTTGCCGGTATTCTGGCAGGACATTTAGGGTTCTCCATTGATTCCAATATGTTGAATTATGCCGAAAGCTTCGGTCTGGTGCTCTTCGTTTATGAATTAGGATTACAGGTAGGTCCGGGCTTTTTCAGCTCTTTCAGGAAAGGAGGAGTTAAACTCAACATGCTCGGTATGGGAGTGGTCTTAATAGGTACGGTGATGACTGTAATATTAAGCAAACTCACTACAATCCCAATGAGCGACATGGTAGGTATCCTTTGTGGAGCTACAACCAACACTCCGGCATTGGGAGCCGCCCAACAGACTCTAAAACAACTTGGCGAACCGGCCAATGGAGCAGCGTTGAGTTGCGCGGTGACTTATCCGCTGGGAGTAGTCGGGGTCATCCTTGCCATGCTGGTGGTTCGCAAGCTTTTTGTACGCCCATCGGATATCGAAACAAACGAGCACGAAGATGCCAACCAGACTTTCATTGCTACTTTTAAAGTACACAATCCCGCTATTTTTAATAAAAGCATCAAAGAAGTAGCCGAACTGAGTTATCCCAAATTTGTCATCTCCCGCTTATGGAGAAACGGCGCGGTAAGCATTCCCACTTCTGAAAAGGTTTTGAAAGAAGATGACCGCTTGCTAATCATCACTACCGAAAAAGACGCCCCCACCCTTACTATCCTTTTCGGCGAGCAGGAAGCTCAGGATTGGAATAAAAAAGACATTGACTGGAATGCTATCGACAGCCAGTTGATTTCCAAGCACATTGTTGTCAGCCGCCCTGAAATCAATGGAAAAAAACTCGGTTCCCTACGCCTGCGCAACAGCTATGGAATCAATATCAGCCGTGTGATGCGCAGTGGCGTGCAACTGCTTGCAACTTCGGGGTTAATCCTCCAACTGGGTGACCGGCTCACTGTGGTAGGTGAAGCAAAAGCGATAGAAAACGTTGAAAAAGTATTGGGAAACGCTACCCGTACACTGAAAGACCCCAACCTTGCCGCCATCTTTATCGGGATAGTGCTCGGATTGATTCTCGGTTCAATTCCCATTGCCATTCCGGGAGTCAGTACTCCTGTCAAACTCGGACTTGCCGGCGGCCCTATCGTAGTAGGTATTCTCATCGGTTGTTTCGGACCACGTTTCCATCTGATTACATATACAACCCGAAGTGCCAACCTGATGTTGAGAGGAATAGGGTTATCACTCTATCTGGCATGTCTGGGTCTGGATGCCGGAGCCCACTTCTTTGAGACCGTTATGCGCCCCGAAGGAGCAATCTGGATTGGTTTAGGATTCGCCATCACTTTTCTTCCTGTCGTAATCATGGCACTCATCGCCCTGCGCATGAGCCATCTGGATTTTGGCAGCACTTGCGGAATGCTGTGTGGAAGCATGGCCAACCCCATGGCACTTAATTATGCCAACGACACTTTGCCCGGTGACAACCCTGCAGTGAGCTATGCCACAGTATACCCGCTGTCTATGTTCAGCCGTGTCATTATTGCACAATTAATACTCATGTTCTTTTTATAAAATATAACAATGAACGCTTATTATCAAATTACCCCCGAAACCATACAAGAAGATATGCGATACCTGCAACTGTTATCGCACAGCTTCCCGACCATAGCCGATGCCAGTACGGAAATCATCAATCTGGAAGCCATCCTTAACCTTCCCAAGGGAACAGAACATTTTCTGGCGGACTTACATGGAGAATATGAAGCTTTTCAGCATGTGCTACGTAATGCTTCGGGAGCCATCAAACGAAAAGTAAACGAAATATTCGGCAATACTTTACGTGAGAATGAGAAGAAAGAACTTTGCACCCTGATTTATTATCCCGAACAAAAACTGGAGCTTATCAAGGGAGTGGAAACAGATATAGACGACTGGTATGTCATCACACTCAACCAACTGGTCCGCGTCTGCCAAAATGTTTCTTCCAAATATACGCGTTCCAAAGTACGGAAGGCACTTCCCAAGGAATTTTCGTACATCATTCAGGAATTGCTGCACGAAAGTTCGATGGTACCCAACAAGCAGGCTTATATCAATGTCATTATAAGTACGATTATCAGTACCCGCCGTGCAGATGATTTCATTATTGCACTCTGTCAACTCATTCAGCGTCTCACTATCGATACACTGCACGTTTTAGGAGATATTTTTGACCGTGGACCCGCTCCCCACCGTATCATGGACATTCTCTGCAACTATCATAACTTTGATGTACAATGGGGAAACCATGATATTCTATGGATGGGAGCTGCAGCCGGAAACGAATGTTGCATGGCTAACGTGCTCAGATTGGCAATGCGCTATGGCAACTTGTCCGTACTTGAAGACGGATACGGTATCAATCTTCTGCCGCTGGCAACCTTTGCCATGGAAACTTATGCCGAAGACTCGTGCAGCCTGTTCGGTCCCAAAGTAGAAGGTCAGGAATGCACGTACAACGAAAAAACCTTGCGCATGATTGCTCAAATGCATAAAGCCATCAGCATCATCCAATTCAAACTGGAAGCGGAAATCATCAAACGCCGTCCCGATTTCGGAATGGATGACCGCATGTTGCTTCATCGCATCGACTTCGAACGGAATATACTGACTTTAGACGGAAAAGAATATGAATTGAAAGACAGTTTCCTACCGACAGTAGATCCTGCCGACCCCTATAAGCTGACTTCCGAAGAAAGAGAAATCATGAATAAGCTTCATCATTCATTCGTCAGCAGCGAAAAACTGAAAAAGCATATGCGTTGCCTGTTCCGCTACGGATGCATGTACACCGTAAGCAACTCCAACCTGCTGTTTCATGCTTCCGTTCCCCTCAATGAAGACGGTACCTTGAAAAACGTGATGATAGCCGGGAAAGCCTATAAAGGCAAAAAACTGCTCGAAAAGGTCGGGCATCTGATACGCACCGCTTACTTTGCAGAAGAAGATAATGAAGAGAAGCAATTTGCCATAGACTATGTGTGGTATTTATGGAGCGGAAAAGACTCTCCTGCCTTCGACAAAAACAAGATGGCTACTTTTGAACGCTATTTCCTGAAAGAAAAGGAATTGCATAAAGAGATAAAAGGACACTACTACACTCTTCGCAACGAAGAAAAAGTATGCGATATGCTTTTAGACGAGTTTGGAGTAGTAGGAAAACACCGCCATATCATCAACGGTCATGTGCCGGTTAAAACCATTCAAGGGGAAAACCCTATTAAAGCCAATGGCAAGATGATGGTGATAGACGGCGGATTCTCCAGAGCTTATCATTCCGAGACCGGTATTGCCGGATATACCTTGGTCTATCATTCACGCGGCTTCCAGCTAGTCCAGCATGAACCTTTCACATCCATGCAGAAAGCGATAGAAGAAGGACAGGATATTAAATCGAGTACACAAATCGTAGAGCTCAGCTCGCAGAGAATGATGGTGAAGGATACGGACAAAGGCCGGGAATTAGTTACCCAAATCAATGATTTGAAAAAGCTGCTCTTAGCCTACCGCATGGGACTTATTAAAGAAAAAGCCTTGTAAGGACAATAAAAGAAAAGGAAGGTGTGTCAAAATTCCCTTTTTATCGAAATGAGAGTTTCGACACACCCTCAATTAAGATAGTTAAGGTTATATTCCCAGCCGTTCCTTCAATAGCCGGTAGCCTGTCAGGCTAACCCGTAATTTAGTTCCGTTTTTCAATAATACTTGATAAGTCTCTTTCCCGAATAATTCAACCCGGGATATTTGTGTCACGTTTACAATAGTGGAACGGTGGATACGTACAAAATTGTTTGTCGGCAGATGCCCTTCGAAATACTTCATGGTTTGTTCCTTGATGTATTCGCCTGTTGGGGTAACCAGGGTTGCGTAATCTCCGCATGCCTGGATGTAGAGTAGTTCGTCCACTTTGATTATGTGTATACGTGAACCGTCCTTTACCGTAATGCGGTCGATGATTTCCTCTTGTGCTTCCGGCTTTTCTTCTTCTTCTGCTGCTTGCGGTGCTATGAATTCTTCTTCCTGTGCGGGATCTTTCACTACTATCAGTTGATACCACAAAATGATAGCGATCCAGGTTGGTACGCCAAACAACAGGCGGAAAGGTATGGTAGAAGCAAAAGATATATAAGGTATTCCCG
>ENA-UADN01000179-UADN01000179.1-human-gut-metagenome-genome-assembly--contig:-NODE-179-length-15646-cov-7.041434_pt1 | contig 15646 bp, 10 predicted proteins | sample MGYA00244223_ERZ654247 | MGnify/ENA primary metagenome ERZ654247 (study PRJEB26926, sample SAMN06165039) | human gut metagenome | biome: ENVO:00009003; feature: ENVO:2100002; material: ENVO:00002003... | reverse complement strand
ACGAGATGTAGCTCCGTCTCGTGGGCTCGGAGATGTGTATAAGAGACAGACCTGCAAGTTTCCTACCATTGCAGAGTGGAGTAGGTAATATTGCCAATGCTGTATTAGGTGCACTAGGACGTGATAAGACAATTCCTGCTTTCGAAATGTATACCGAAGTATTGCAAGATGCTGTGGTAGACTTGATTCGTCAGGGACGCGTTAAGTTCGGAAGTACTTGTTCTTTGACAGTCACCAATGAATGTTTGCAAGGCATTTATGATGACATCGATTTCTTCCGGGATAAACTGGTAATGCGTCCGTCCGAAATTTCAAATAATCCGGAAATAATCCGCCGTCTCGGTGTTATCTCTATTAATACTGCCATCGAAGCAGACATTTACGGCAATGTAAACTCTACCCATATCAGTGGAACCAAGATGATGAACGGTATCGGTGGTTCGGGTGACTTCACCCGCAATGCTTATATTTCCATCTTTACTTGTCCATCCGTTGCCAAAGAAGGAAAAATCAGCGCCATCGTTCCTATGGTATCTCATGAAGACCACAGCGAGCACGACGTCAATATCATTATTACTGAACAAGGTGTTGCTGACCTCCGCGGAAAGAGTCCGGTGGAACGTTCGCATGCCATTATCGAAAACTGTGCCCACCCGGATTACAAGAATATCCTATGGGATTATGTAAAGATGGCTTCAAAGGGGCAGACCCCTCATTGCATTTCGGCTGCATTGGCAATGCACGATACATTGGCAAAGAAAGGTGATATGCGCCTGATTGACTGGGCAGAATACAAGTAATAACCATTTGCTTTTACAAAAAAGCAGTCCGAATAATTTTCAAACTACCCTAGGGTAATGAAACAATTACTATACAGTAATTGCCTATTTACTCTAGGGTAATTCAGCAATTATTATACAAACACGCAACTCTTCTACCTTTTAAAGTAAATGACATACCCGGCCTACCTGTCTTTCTAAATATTATGACAGAATTTACAAACTATAAATACGGATTTGAACAGCTTTATAAAGCTAATTACGCTCGATTGTATTATTATGCATTCCAATTTATCAGTGATGCCGAAACTTGCAAAGACATTGTAAATGATGTATTCGAGAAAACTTGGAATCTATATGAATCGCTCCAACAAGAAACAATCACTGCCTATCTCTATGCCAATGTGCGTAATAAATGTATCGACCACCTGCGCCATTCACTGGTAAAAGAACAATATGCCGACTTCTACAAAGCTGTAACGCAAGAAGAAGCCGACAATGACTTCAGCGAACGCGAAGAAAGGATAGCCCGTATAGAGAAAGTGATAGAAGAGCTGACCGACCCCACCAAAACGATTTTGAAAGAATGCTATTACGAAAACAAGAAATATCAGGAAGTAGCCGATGAATTCGGCATAAGTACCAACGGAGTGAAAAAGCATATAATGAAGGCGCTCCGACTGATACGCGAAGAGTTCGGTATAAAAAAGAAGAGTAGGGAAGTACCCGAAAATGAAGTTAAAACGTACATACCATATAAGGAGTAACAAGTCCATGAAAGAAGATAAATATTTTGAGGAAAAGATAAGCCGAGCATTGGAAGCAATAAAACACCCCGAAAACTTTACCGATGAAGAGTTACGGAAATTGCTGAATGATACAAAGTGCTTGCAAGCTTGCCGTGACCTGTTGGACGGCAAAGAGGCATTGGCACGCCAAAATGCAACCGCTCCCGATATAGAAAAGGAGTGGAGCAAATTCTCCTCACAACACACCACGCAAAAGGACATACGACACAAAGGTGAGCTGAATTCGCCTGATGGTGCTCCGAAAGGAAAAACAAGAAACGTAGATACATTCGGGCGAAAGCTTTCTGTCCCTGCCGTAAAACGGATGCGCTTTATTGGTTTAAGCATCGTTTTGATTGCTGCCTCCATTGCTTTATTATTTTGGCTGTATGCACCTGCACATTCTTACTATACTGTTTTCGAATCCCGGACAGTAGCCCAAGAAATCAGTATCCACACTCATGAAGGAAAGAATCTCCTGACGGTGCCCCGTGGCATGAATAACCAAATAACCTTGACAGATGGTACCCGGATATGGCTGAATGCAGAAAGCCAATTAGAATATCCCGAAAACTTTGAAGGGCAGGAGAAGAGAGTGGTCCGCCTGAAAGGGGAGGCCTATTTTGAAGTGGCAAAAGACACCGCTCATCCTTTTATCGTAAAAACCGATTTACTGGAAACACAAGTCTTGGGAACTTCTTTCAATATACGGGTCTACTCGCCGGACAACGCCCATGTTACTCTATTGGAAGGCAGCATAAAAGTAAGCGATACGCATCACACGAAAGAATTGCTCATCAAACCGGGACAAAATGCCACATTGCAAAAAGGAGGAACCTTTTCCATTCATGAAGTACAAGCCAAAGAATACAGCACTTGGGCCGAAGGTCAGTTCTATTTCGACGATACCGAACTAATAGAAATCATGCGAGAATTGGGACGCTGGTATAACGTCAATATCATTTTTACCAGTAAAGAGGCTATGCACTACCGGATGCATTTCCAATCGGACAGAGGTGATTCACTTCCTCAAGTTCTCAATTTACTGAACAGTATGCAGAAAGTCAATGCCAAATTTGAGAATGATAAAGTAATTGTAGGTTTGTGAAAAGAACTACTTATTTACTCTGAATAAATTCTTGTTCAAGGTATATACAACTATTTTATCACTTTTCAACTGCTTACCTACTTTACTCAATCCTTTCAGTGAGGTATCCCAACGACTGTAGGATTTCAGCACAGGATGCAAAGTAGAAAGTACCATGGGAGAGAATAAGCCATTCTTTGTATAGAACAGCCCATCCCGATAAAACACGGCATGGATGATATGATTATAACCATTATAAAAGGCTAAGATACAGTTATCGGGAAAAGTAACATTTTTTATTTCCTTATAACGACACGGATAAGAAGCTGTGGAGGTTAAAAAGTAATCAAAAAAAGCATTCAATTCCTCTTCACGCCTATACGTAGTATTACGAGTAATCACCGGTTCGGTATAAATGCCATACGTTTGAAATAAAGCATCCAACGCATAAAAAATACAAGTTTGATAGTTATTCTTCAGCATAGGAAGGGGGCACTCCATGCGCAACATGGAATCTTTCAACACTTCAATCATAGCCTCATCCAATTTCTCAATACAGGCAGAAAAACGGGCAAAAGGATATATTCTACTCTCTACCACTAAATTGCGTAATTTCTTTTTCGATTTACTATCATAATCATAACCCCGATATATCTTCGAACGTACCCGATAAGTGAGTGTATCATTATTCCAAACTGCCTGAAAAATAGAATCAGAAACAGAACTATCTACTTGGGGTTCCACATGACATATTGTATCCAGATAATGAATGAGCGAATCCACATAAAGGCCATCGCCAAATGTTTCAACGCCGTAGCGCAATGCCTCTTTTTCCCTTATAAAAATCAAACTATCACTCTTCCATTTTATTTCCGGAAACTTTATTTGAGAAAAAGCAGCCACACAAATACTTAAAACAACATATAATACAAAGATTCTTTTCATAAGCAAATACGTTTTAGGAGTGCATGTGGACAACCTACAGAAAAACAGGATATTACGACAAATATAATAATTTATCTACAATGTTTCACGATTGTAGCCAAAAAAACTATTTTTGCAGTACCCGATTATGCAAGCAATCCGTATTATTACCAAAAGAACAAAATAAAACGCTAACTCATGAAAACAAGACTTATTTATCTTTTGCTAATCTTCTTCAGCCTGCAGTTTACCCTCTTAGCGCAAACAGACAGAAAAATTACACTCGATTTCCAAAACGAAGAATTGCCTGCGGCACTTAAAAAACTGGAGCAAGCCTCAGGTTACCGCATACTGTTCACTTATGATGATATACAGAAATATACAGTGAACCTTTCTATCAAGAACGAAACTATCACTCAAGCTATCAACGTTCTATTACAAGATAAACCACTAAACTATACGCTAAAAGGGAACCAATATTTGGTAGTTGTCTCCGCTTCCGTAAAAAGTGTTAACAGTTTGAAAGGGCAAATACAAGATGAGCAAAGCACACCGATGGAAAACGCCACCATTATGTTAAAGAAAGGAGAAAAAGTAATAACAGGTAGTATTACCGATGCAAACGGAAATTACTTTATCCCCAATATCCCTACAGGAGATTATAAACTCTGCGTTTCCTTCCTGGGATATGAAACCTACACCCGACCTCTTACCATTGTTTCAGATATGGTCATTCCCGAACCTATCATCCTGAAAGATACCTCTGTCGGGATGGGAGAGGTGGTAATTACTGCTTCAGTACCTACCTTTAAGATGAAAGGAGGTAATGTGGTTGCCAATGTTGCCAATTCCGTACTAAACCGAGAAACGAAAGTGATGGATGTGCTCCGCAAAATACCGGGTATGACCATGGAAGACGGACAACTCACCTCCTTTACCGGTGGTATTCCTATTATTTATATTAATGGAAAGAAAACTCGTTCCATTGACGAAGTGAAACAGTTGGAAGTAAAGAATATAAAAGATGTGGAGCTGATAACCAATCCGGGAGCAGAATATGATGCCTCAGTAGGTGCAGTGCTCCTTATCACCACCATACGGCGAACAGAAGGTTGGTCGGTGCAACTGGAAGGGGAACTGAGCCAAAACCATCGGCTGAGCAATGAAGAAGGCGTGAAACTAAACTATCAGACAGGCAATCTGAACCTGTTCGGTACATTTACTTACGGGGATTTCCGCCGCAAAAGCCACCAACTGATGAAAACAGTCATCACTGCTCCCGACACCGTATGGACACAAGACCTCGACCAGCAGTGTAAAGCCATGATTTATACTTCGTACAATTATTCTGCCGGCGCAGACTACAGCATCAATGACCGGCACAGCATCGGTATACAGTATGATGGCAATGTGACCACCGACTACAACGATGCCCCGTCGTATGCCCGTATCCTTGCCAACGATAAGCCTTACGATTATATTAAAGGGAACTCGATACTGAAAAACAACAATGACTATTACCATCACCTGAATGCCTATTATACAGGAAAATGGAACGAAAAGATAAAACTGGACATCTATACCGACTATGCCCGTATCCACAACGGACGCGTGCAAACAGTGACCGAGGAATCAGAGCGTTCAGGCCTATCCGAAATCACTAACCGTAACAAAGCGGATTATAATGTGTATGCCGTAAGCCCGAAACTGGCTTATACCTTCAATGACAACCATTCATTAGTTTGCGGCGGGGAATGGAGCAAAGTAACCGGTGACAACTTCCTGACTTACGATGGCGGGAAAGGCAAAAATGCCCGTTCAAAAACAAACGAAGAAAAACGTGCCGGCTTCCTCTCATATAGTTATTCACAGAACAACTTCTCGCTTAATGCAGGTATACGTTACGAAAATGTAGCTTCGGACTATCGTAATCTGTATGATGCATCGAACAACATCCATCGCACTTATCATAATTTCTTCCCCAGCTTCGGCATCTCTTATAAAATGAGTCAAGTTTCACAATCACTGAGTTACCGCATCAGCACTATCCGTCCGAGCTTCGATCAGCTGAATAACAACTCTTATTATGTAAATACCTATATGCGCCAGGAAGGAAATCCCGGTCTGCAACCCGAAATAGCCCATCAGATACAATACTCGTTGAGCTATGATTTTTTATATCTGTCACTCAGTTACCGTTATAAAAAAGATTATATAGGTACAGACTATACCACTGACCCTCAATATCCCAACATAACCAACTATACCTGGAAAAACTACAATAAACAGCAACGATGGATGGCGATAATCAACTTGCATCACCGTTTCGGCTGGTACGAACCTTCGCTCACCGGAATGTTTCAGAAAAACATCCTGAAAGTGAAAAGCATGAATGAACGGATAGCCGTAGACCGCCCCGTATGGATTGTGACTTGGGAAAACAATATTCACCTCCCCAAGCATTGGCTTGCCAACATAGAATATAGTTACCAAAGCCCCGGTAGCATACAATGGTTTACTTTCCGAGAAGAACACAATTTGAATATCAGCCTCAGCAAGACATTCCTGAATGAAAAGCTACAAGTAAAACTGGCAGGCGAACATTTGCTGAACAGACGCATGAGCCTATATGACGGACGTATAAATAACATCTACTTCTGGCAAAATGAAGACCAGGACCAGCGACATGTTTCTTTAAGTGTGGTTTACCGTTTCAACAACTATTCAAAGAAATATAAGGGACAGAGTGCTGCCGATGATGTATTGAACCGCTTGTAATCTCTTCTACCTTTTCTTGTAAAAACGGTATCCAAACCCCAGCATCAGGTTGTTGGGGTTCTTAAATTTGCTCAACTGATAGCCGACATGCAAAAACAAACGCGGTGTAATAGAAGTCTTAAGTGCCAGAATTTGATAAAATCCCTCCGTATCATCACCACTGCATATCAGATTCCGTCCGATACCGGCATTGATAGAAAAAACAGGCATAACTAACTCCCCACGGACAGAAAGACCTACAGCAAACTGCTTGTGAAAAGGAGGACGATGGAACTTCACATCACTTGACGAACTTTCTTCTACTCGATAATCTTTGATATTAGCACTCTCGTCATATTGAGCATCCACAGACACACCGGCCCTAAAATACTTGTTGAAATTGTACATCGGATTAAAGTTCAACCCAACAATACCAAAAGAGCCGGGTACCAAACAAACGTCATAGCCATCCACGAATCCTCTTTTACGAGTAGCACCATACACCACCAAGTCATAACTGATATAAGGTTTGATGGACAGCGATTTAAAACCTTGTACAGTTGTAGCCCCGTCTCCAAAAGTACGCACAATACCTACTCTTCCACCAATGGGATTGACACCTGAATTGGGATAATGTGTATTTCCATTGGAATAATGAGTAAAATCCATACCGGCGGTCAGACTCCATTGCGAATTAAGCTGCCAATTCAGGAAAAAGCCCAAATTGATGTAAGCATTGATTTTAGACCCGATAACCTCATTCTGCGGATTATATGTCCTATCATATTTCTTCCACCCGAAAGAAGCACCGAAATTCCATTCATAATCAAATGACAAACGGGGTGACAACTGCGCTATGCGTGACCCTTGAAAAGCATATACCGCTATGGGATTACCCAGTTCGGAAGGGCAGAAGAATGTATTGTAAGAGACTCCAATACCCTGATAAGCATGAGGATACAACCGACCTAAAGATGAATTCTTATCGAATTGAAAAGCATATTTCAGGTGTACAGAAAGAGCCTGCCTGATTCGTTGTTGATGCATATTGTCACCATCAAAGAAATCATTGGTAGGGGTCACATAACTGGGACGTACATCTAAGCCGAGTCTATGAATCAACTTATGGCTTACTGTGTCATTCTTTAATACATCCGGTTGCGTAGCCGTCTGAGCCATCAAATTTCCACCCATCGGGCAAACAGCCAAAAGGCCGGCAATATATAATAAGAGTAATTTCGTTTTCATTGTTCTAATTATTGAGCTTCTCACTCTTTATGAAATATCCTTTGGGCATCTTGCTTTGCAAAGTACCGGTAATGACTTTCTCTTTTTTTGTTTTGGGATGAACGGCATAAAGAGTAAAATTAGTCTCAAACCATTCATATTCCAGCAACAGGGTGATACGCTGCGAAGTTTTGGGCGGAGTAGTGACCGCCTCCTTTTCCGTATCAGGAAAAGGCAAAGGCAATTGTTGCATATCAGAAGCATATCGCGCCAGTTCTCCGTTCATCACCAGATGGCCATCTACAATGCCGGGAATCTCAACCTCCGGCTTACTATCTGCCAACAAATTAAAAGCCTCGGGATTATTACTGGTGAATTGTATCTGCCGATGCTCATCTTTGAAAGGGAAGATATAGTTGGTTACGATTGACTCATCTCCCCTGTTATTGACCACTATGCTCTTGCGCTCTTCTATTTGTTTATCCGTATAACTATAGGCATCAAGCGAATAAGTGATACGGTCAAATATATATCTGTCGGAAGGTGTTATGGATACATATATTTTTTTCGTTTCATATTCGTTACTTACCGTAACGCAAAACTGAAAAAGAGAAGAATACATATTTTCGTTTACTGTTATCTTCACCTCCCTAGGATGAGTACGCTCAATGGCAAAATCAACCATCTTATCTTTATAAATGATATCATCACAGACTATTTTGCCCAATCCTTCCAAAACAGGTGACTGATTCTGCGAAACTATATTACCATCTTTATCATAAACCGAATAATATAATGAAGAGTTATCATAATAATCATACACTCTCAGCAGGTCCCAATTGGAAGACTTAAAACGAATAGTCACCGAATCACCGTTTCCTTCTAAAGTCACATCAGAAACAGAAGGCTGAAAATCTTCAACGAAGACATCGCTATTACAACCGGATAATCCCATAAGGATAAAAATATATACTACGATATGCAGGAGAGTTTTCATGTTGTTTTGTGTTTTTCTTTCACATGGGCAAAAATAACATTTATTTCCGAACAATACCATAAATACAGGCATATTTATCTGATTTTCCGTAAATTTGAATTCTTGCAGTCTTCATCACATATTTAACGTTATCGTCTTCTCTATATTAATTTGCTGCACAAAACAGGCATCATGGCTCACAACCAAGGATGTTGTCTCCTCCGATTTTCAAACGCTGCATACGTTTTGAGCTCCCTAAGCCGTTTCATTAGCCGGACTAAGCGTTTTCGTCCTTTCGATTACGTCTGTCTGTAAGTCGAATTACTACAGTCTTCTGCTTAAAAAGCCTTGGCTGACCCTAAGAAACGGCTTACTCTTCCCTTTGTTTCTGAATGAGCTTTAAATCCCCAAAAAAACAATGCGACCCCGTTATCCCACACTCCAATACCATAAAGAGAAGGAAGGTGTATCGAAACTCTCATAAACTAAAAATCACCCTCGCCACAGGTAGTTGTAGCAAGGGTGATTTCGATAAAACCAACTAATCACCAAACCATTAGAATGATTCGATAATCAGCTCTGATACCAACATTCTTCAATAGCCTCACCAAAAGCCTTGACTTTGATATTAATCAAAGTCAGGTAAAGTAACCGAGAAATTAGGATTCGGTATATGCTGTGACTTGATTACTTCTTTCATTTGTTTTACAATTTCAGGATGTTCGGCTGCTACATCATGGTCTTCATGAATATCCTCGGCAAGATTATAAAGGAAAGGTTTGCCACGTTTCACTACCATCTTCCAATCACCCATGCGGACACCTATCTGGTCAGTTTCGTCAAATTCCCAATAAAGGAAGTCATGTTGCTTTTGTCCTTCCTGTCCGGTCAAAGTAGGATAGATGGAGATTCCATCGAAATAATCAGTACCTTTTTTCTTTTTATTGGTATATTTCTTCACGTAGTTCTTCACGCCTGCCACATCACAGAATGTCGGCATCAAATCATAAAACGCCAACTGATGGTCATTAACTTGTCCGGCTTTTACTTTACCCGGCCAACGAACAATAAACGGAATGCGGATACCTCCTTCGTGACATTGACGCTTCAAACCGCGCAACTTACCGTCACGTCCAAAGAATGTAGGATCTGCGCCACCTTCCTCGTGAGGACCGTTATCGCTGGTAAAGATAACCAGTGTATTTTCATCCATTCCCTTTTCTTTCAGCTTCTTCAGTACTTCACCCACATAATGATCCAAACGGGTAATCATACCGGCAAACTGCGCATGTGTATGAACAGAAGCATTGTAGCGAGAACCTTCCGAACCTCCCCATGTCTTGTCATGGAAGAACTTCTTCTGATATCCTTCCAAAATAGAATCCTCAGGTTGAACTAATTCTGCATGAGGCAATGTATAAGTAAAAATACCAAAGAACGGTTGTTTACCATCTTGCTTATCAAGCCATTTCATGGCTTCCTGATGAATCATATCGGCAGAGTATTGCGGACGTTTATAGTATTCTTTGCCGTACATGGGATATTTGATATTTTCATCCATTATCACACGCACCACAGCCGTATCACCTAATGACTTACTGTAACGGTTTAAAAAATTAGGATAGTAAAGATGAGCCTGAAACTGACATATAAAACCATAAAACTCATCAATACCCCGTTTGTCGGGAGTAGAAACAGAACCTTCATATCCTCCTGCCCATTTACCGAACATACCGGTAGTATAACCGTTATCCTTCATTATCTCGGGAATGATTATGTGTTCGGGATCATAAGGATGCTGTCCCACCACTGAATATTCTTTGTTATTACCATACATCACGATGGGAGCGTCACGCCAATACTCTTTATTTCCACGCACTTCACAATGACCGGTATGCTGTCCTGTCATAAACGAAGCACGGGAAGGTGCACTGACCGGACTTCCTGAATAAGCCTGAGTAAAGCGCATACCCTCTTTGGCCATATTATCAATATTAGGAGTACTGATATATGATTGACCGTAACAACCCAAGTCACCATATCCCATATCATCACACATAATGTATATGATATTTGGCTTCACATCATGACTCTTTTGTGCATAAGCACCCAATGAAGTAAGGGCAAGTCCACTGCCCAGCCATAAAAATTTCTTGTTCATTCTATATATCTATTAAAGGTTAAACGCAAAGGTATACAAAAGCAACTAATATTATTGATAAACAGTGCAATTTATGAATTATATTTCAGACAACAAAGAACATGAATAAAAAAATAGTCTTAACTTTGCTCTTATAAGCAACCATATTACAAACAGCAAGTAAAATGAATAAAAAACTATTATTCACCCTGTTACTGACAGGGACTACCTCCGTCGGACATGCTACCGATGAGGCCAGACTACTACGCTTTCCTGCTACAAACGGACAGGAAGTTGTGTTCTCCTATGCAGGCGATTTGTACAAAGCTCCCCTGAAAGGCGGAGAAGCACAACGCCTCACTTCGCATATCGGCTATGAAATGTTTGCCCGTTTCTCGCCCGATGGCAAATCTATCGCCTTCACCGGACAATATGACGGAAATACGGAAGTGTATCTGATATCTGCCGATGGAGGAGAACCGACCCGACTGACTTACACTGCCACCAACAGCCGTGATGACTTGGGAGACCGTATGGGGCCTAACAATATCGTCATGACGTGGAGCCCCGACGGTAAGAACATCGTCTATCGGAATCGTATCAGTGACGGATTTGACGGAAAACTCTGGACGATATCCAAGGACGGAGGCATGTCTCAACTCATTCCATTGCCCGAAGGCGGATTCTGTTCTTACTCTCCAGATGGTAAGAAGCTGGCTTACAACCGTGTAATGCGTGAATTCCGTAACTGGAAATACTACCGTGGCGGAATGGCTGACGATATCTGGATTTACGATCCTGCAAACAAAAAAGTGGAAAACATTACCAATAATGTGGCGCAAGACATTGTCCCCATGTGGATAGGCGACGAGATTTTCTTTATCTCCGACCGTGACATGACCATGAACATCTTTGTCTACAATACCCAAACGAAACAGACTGAGAAAGTTACCAACTATACAGACTACGACGTCAAATTCCCCAGCTCGAACGGCGAAGTCATTGTATATGAGAATGGAGGATACCTTTATAAACTCGACCCGAAGACTCGCCAAACCGAAAAAATATCCATTACTTTAAAATCTGATAATATCCTTGCCCGCAAGGAAATGAAAAAAGTAGGGGGAAATCTGACTGCAGTCAGTCTTTCTGCCGACGGACACCGGGTAGCGGTAACTGCTCGCGGCGAAGTGTTTGATGTTCCGGCAGATAAAGGAGTAACCCGCGACATTACTCGTACTCCGGGGGCCAACGAGCGCGATGCAGTTTGGAGCCCGGACGGAAAATACATCGCCTATATCAGCGACCGGACCGGAGAAACTGAAGTCTGGCTGCAACCCTCCGAAGGCGGAGAACCTATCCAACTGACTGAAAACAACGACACCTACATCCGCCAACTGATGTGGAGTCCGAACAGCAAAAAAGTGCTCTACACCGACCGCAAAAACCGTATCGTGGAAGTAGATGTCAACTCAAAATCCAAAAAAACTGTCATGCAAAACCCTGAAGGAGAGTTTTATTCAGTCAATTACTCTCCCGACAGCCAATGGATTACTTATACCAAATCGGGCAAGAACAACATGTCTGTGGTCTATGTATACCATCTTACTTCGGGTAAAGAATATCCTGTAACAGAGAAATGGTATGATTCTTCATCGCCCTGTTTCAGCACTGACGGCAAATATCTCATTTTTACTTCCGAGCGAGATTTCAACCCCATCTATAGCCAGACAGAATGGAATCATGCTTACAACCGTATGGGGGGAGTATATATTGCTTTACTCGCCAAAGATACCCCATCTCCTTTCCTGCCATCGGACGAAAAAATCAGCATCGAAGATAATGCTCCCGGAAACAAAGCCGCAACCAAAGAAAATAAAGCGGATAACAAAGCCGGTCAAGCAACCGGAGTAACCATCGATACCGAAGGATTGCCCGGACGCTTGCTCAAACTTCCTCTTGCGGCAGGCTATTATTATCAACTTTATTCCGACGGAAAAAAAGTATGGTATTCCAACTCCGGCAACACCAAAGTATTCGACTTGGCTGAACAAAAAGAAGAAATCGTGGCCGAAGGAGCCAACATGAGCGTAGCCGAAGGAAACAAAAAAGCCATCTTCTACAAAGGCGGTGACTTGTATGTATGTGATTTCCCTTGCAACAAAGCTTCTTTGGACAAGAAAGTAAACCTCGACAACATGATTGCCCCGATAGACTATCCACAAGAGTGGGCACAGATTTTCGATGAAACCTGGCGGGCTTTCCGCGATGGTTTCTATTTGGAAAATATGCACGGAGTAGATTGGAAAGCCATCAAAACAAAATATGCCGCTTTGCTTCCATACGCAAAAACCCGTTTAGACCTCAACTACATTATCGGTGAGATGATTGCCGAATTAGCCTGTGGACATGCGTATGTGAACCCCGGAGAAATCAAGGGTCCCGAACGCATCAAGATGGGTTTGCTGGGAGCCGAGCTGAACCGCGATAAAAGTGGATTCTACCGTATCGAAAAGATTTTACCGGGAGCCATTTACAGCCAGAAGCTCCGCTCTCCGCTTACCGAACCGGGTCTTGGCGTAAAAGAAGGTGACTACATCACTGCCGTCGACGGTATCCCGACTACCACTGTAGACAATATTTATAGTTTACTAATAGGCAAAGCAGGTGTACTGACCGAATTAAGTATCAACAGTACTCCATCAGCCAAAGGTGCACGTCAAGTAGTAGTAAACCCGATCGACAATGAATATCCGTTGTATCACTACAATTGGGTGCAAAACAATATCAAGAAAGTAGAAGAAGCCACCAACGGCCGTGTAGGTTATGTCTATATCCCCGATATGGGTCCTGACGGACTGAACGAATTTGCCCGTTATTTCTATCCACAGTTGGACAAGGAAGCACTCATCATCGATGACCGTGCCAATGGCGGCGGCAATGTCTCACCCATGATTATCGAACGTTTGCTTCGCCGGCCTTATCGTCTGACCATGAGCCGCACATCCACAAAAGTGGGAACTATTCCCGATGCCACACTGGTAGGACCGAAAGTATTGCTAATCAATAAGTATTCGGCTTCGGACGGTGACTTGTTCCCTTGGAGTTTCAAAGCAAACAAAATCGGTAAAGTAATCGGTACCCGGACTTGGGGCGGCATTGTCGGAATCAGTGGTCCGCTGCCTTATATGGACGATACGGACGTACGCGTTCCCTTCTTTACCAACTTCGATGCCAAGACCGGTCAATGGATTGTGGAAAACCATGGAGTAGACCCCGATATCCTGATTGACAATGACCCGATAAAAGAACAGATGGGAGAGGACCAGCAACTGAATAAAGCCATAGAGGTCATTATGCAAGAGCTGAAAGACCGCAAACCATTGCCTAAAGTTCCGGCTCCGAGAACATTCAAGGACTTGGGATTGAAACAATAAATATCACCCGGTTGCTCTATGCATTCAGGAGTGTCAAAATTAAGATGGTCTATCAAACCGTCAACTGTAAGGGCAGGGTCTGCCTGCCCGAATACATTCACCAATACACAAAGTGAACTTTTTCGGGCAAGCAGACCTATCCCATCAATAAAAACATTAGAAAACTAAAAACAATATGAAACACATCCATTACCTGCTGTTATCAGTACTATTGGCATTCAGCTCTTGCCAAAACAATGAAGAAACCGTAATTGAAAATAACTTTAAAGGGCATTACAAGATTACCGCCATGGAATCAGATCAACCTCTTGACCTGAACAATGACGGCATCAGTTCTTCCAATCTTTATGAAGAGATAGCTGCCCCCGTACACGGCAATAATAAAGACGAGACGCCTATTCCTTTCTATCATTTTGAAGAATGGAGCAACTACGCCGAAGTCCGCCCGGCTTTCGATGACCAACCTGATTATCAACTGCTGCTACTAAGACTTCCTTTGCAAGAAATCATTTTTCAGAACCGGAAAGAAACAGAACCTTATCTGGCATTCTACACACACGACTTGACTGATTACGAATATACACTCACCGAAGATTCGAGAGTGGATTTAAGATTGGTCAATCCCGGTGCGGTCCGCCTGGGTGTGGTGGAACGACTGGAAAGAACCGGCAAAGATACTTTTGTTGTAGAAATGACAGCCCGTTACTTTGACTTCTTCAACCATCAATGGACTTATACCCGCATCAACGTAACCTACGAAAAGGTAGAAAGAAGCTCCGAATGATGTAGACACAGAAGCCCCATGTACCGGATTATTTTCTTTCCCCGTTCTTTCTGTTATCTCCCCGACTTTCATTATCTTTGCAACCACTTAATAACAAAGATATTAAATAACAAAAATAAATCATGGAATACAATTTCAGAGAGATTGAAAAGAAATGGCAGCAACGATGGGTAGAAAATAAAACCTATCGGGTGACTGAAGACGAATCAAAAAAGAAATTCTACGTGCTTAATATGTTCCCTTATCCATCGGGAGCAGGATTGCATGTGGGACACCCGCTGGGATACATTGCCAGCGACATTTATGCACGTTACAAACGCTTGCAGGGCTTTAATGTCCTCAATCCGATGGGATATGATGCTTACGGACTTCCTGCCGAACAATACGCTATCCAGACCGGACAGCATCCCGCCATCACTACCGTCAACAATATCAACCGCTACCGCGAACAATTGGACAAAATCGGTTTCTGTTTTGACTGGGACCGTGAAGTCCGCACTTGTGAACCGGGTTATTATCATTGGACACAATGGGCTTTCCAGCAGATGTTCAACAGCTTTTATTGCAATACCTGTTCATCGGCACAACCTATCAGCAAACTGATAGAGCACTTCGCACAGAAAGGAACCGAAGGACTCGATGTAGCTTGCAGCGAAGAACTCAGCTTCACAGCCGGAGAATGGAATGCCAAGAGCGAAAAAGAACAACAGGAAATCCTGATGAACTACCGCATTGCCTATTTGGGAG
>ENA-UADN01000177-UADN01000177.1-human-gut-metagenome-genome-assembly--contig:-NODE-177-length-15655-cov-9.104167_pt1 | contig 15655 bp, 8 predicted proteins | sample MGYA00244223_ERZ654247 | MGnify/ENA primary metagenome ERZ654247 (study PRJEB26926, sample SAMN06165039) | human gut metagenome | biome: ENVO:00009003; feature: ENVO:2100002; material: ENVO:00002003... | reverse complement strand
TTCTGAACCCATAATCAAGCCTTATAACCTATGAAAGTCTTAAGTTATCCATAGTAGAAAGAACATTTAAAAAACTTCTTCAAAAATGTTTTTAGCTACTACCACAGTATTTCCTTCAGGAATTGAGGAATAGAATCCTGTTTCTTTAGTCCATGCTTCTTCCAAGGTATAAAAATCAAGTTCCTCCGGTTGCTTTCCATCCAGGACACAAGCTAAATAATCAAAATAAGCCTTCCATCTCATAAAATAGAAATCTTTCAAAATGCCATTCCATTCTTTATGAGCATAATCACGAAGTCCGCCTTGATCTGCCGCTACACGATTTCCCCATGTAGTAATCTGAACACGTGCATTCCATTCGTATAATGCTTTTTCTTCCTGGGTCTGTCCTGCTGAACGTGCCGCTTCAATCCAAGTTCCAACCTTGAATTCTTTCCGGGTACCCAACAACTGGTCTTGCAATAGAATAAGATGCAGAAAATGCTGTGAAGCCAACTCAAATACTTGCTTGTCTCCTGCCCGGAACGCAGCCGTTACCACTTTTTGCATCAAACGCCCCTTTTCTGCCAATGCCTGCCGGAGCACATCCACCAAATCGAATTCAAAATTATTATTACCCTGATATTTATCAGCCACAGAAACCATCAGTCGGGCAGCCTCTATCACATCCTGCGGATTATAGTATTCTTTCATCTCCGACCAACTGGATACCTGATATACATCCAACCCCGGACGAGCGCAGAATACCGACTCATGCGTTCCCTGTTGTATTTTCTCCTTGGGACTATTATAAATACCGTTACCTAATAAATCCCAAACTTGTTGCAAAGCCTCATCCTCTACCCCATAACGAGCATATACGTATCCTTTCAACCACTCATCACGAGTAAACCGATGTTCACGCCATGGCAATTCCATCACCAGCTCATACATAACCGGATTGTTCTCAATACCTTCCGGAGTCATCCCTACTCCACGCAATGTCCTTCCGGCATGAACATCTGCTTTCGCGTCATAAAAGCCATCAATCAGCGCATCCATTTTACCATGAAGCCCAATGTTACCACCAAAATTCAACAACATGCAGTACACCCACTCATGCTGCCCGTATCCTCCTTTGCGACACCACTCTGACGCCGGGTCCCCCCATTGCGGACGGCATTCGCTATGCAAGTCCAAGACTAACAGGTCTCCTGCTTCCAGATGCTCTATCATCGGAGTACGAGGATTGTCCTGCCATGCCTGAGCCACCCACACAGCATCCGGATTTGTTTTTTTCATGGCTTTCATGATGGCTTTACCGGCTGCATCCAAATTTACTCCTTGAGTACTTCCCCCTTCATGAAACGGATCAATAGCGTAAAAACCTGTTTTTCCATACAGTTTTGTCAGTTCTCTATAATACAAAGCAGAGATTTCTTCAAAGCGCTCATCCTCCGGCTGTAAAAAGGCAGGACGATGATAGCTGCACCAAAATCCGGGATCAGCAACATTCAATCCTAATTTCTCCTTTGCATTATGAGGAACCATGCCACAATATCCCGGCAACACAGGTTCGATGCCATATTCACGCATTCTTTTTACAATCTTCTTCTGAAGTTTTTCCTGACGGGTATACCAACTTTCAGGATTAGGTCCTCCCCACCCTTCCAGATTATTCATCAACCACCAAGCTGTAAAACCCGGTCCGGCTACAAATTCATTAATTTCATCCTTAGTATATCCCAGTTTTAGAAGTACATTTCTCCAAACCGACTCAGTCCCTGTCAATGCCAGGGAAAGATTGATACCGTGAAGCGCCATCCAATCTATCTCCTTTTCCCAACGCTCCCAGTCCCAAAAAGCCATGGAATAAGAGAAAGTACAATAATTCAGATCATAACGATAGGGCAGATCCGTTTCATGCCGTTCCTTTTTAGTCACAGGGGGCAAAACAGCAGGCAGTTTTGCAGTCATTCCATTCCAAGAAAGATGTATGCCTGCATAATATTTCAAATACCAATTCAATCCGGTAGCAATATTTACATAGTCATTACCCCGGATAATTACTTTATCACCTTTCTGATCGAGTTCAAAAAAATCAGTTTCCGATTTCTGACGTTCAATAATAAATTTGGAGGAAGCTCCTTTGTCGATGCGCTCTAATAATCCTGTAACAGGAGAAGAAAATAAGTTGCTTGTCATCCATAACAGCACAAACAACAATCGTAGTTTTTTCATCATATTATTAAGGTAACGGATAACACCAATTAAATAAAAAACAGAACAGCCCCCTCGCCTTTAAAGGGAGGAAGGCTGTATTAGTATTATTACGGAATAATTTAATTATTTACAATTTCCAAGGCAACGCGGCTTCAACTGCTTGAAGAAGTCATTACCTTTATCGTCCACCAAGATGAATGCCGGGAAATCTTCCACTTCAATTTTCCAGATAGCTTCCATACCCAATTCCGGATATTCCACACACTCAATGCTCTTGATATTATTCTGAGCAAGGATAGCAGCCGGACCACCAATAGAGCCCAGATAGAAACCGCCATACTTCTTACAAGCATCCGTTACCTGCTGGCTACGATTACCTTTTGCCAACATTATCATGCTACCGCCATGTGACTGGAACAAATCCACATACGGGTCCATACGTCCTGCTGTAGTGGGGCCCATAGAACCACAAGCCATACCTTCCGGAGTCTTTGCCGGACCGGCATAATAGATAGGATGATCTTTGATATACTGCGGCAAATCTTCGCCACGATCCAAACGCTCTTTCAATTTAGCATGAGCGATATCGCGACCTACAATAATGGTTCCGTTCAATGACAGACGGGTAGCTACCGGATACTTGGTCAATTCTTTCAGGATATCCGCCATCGGTTGGTTCAAATCAATCTTAACCACATCGCCTTCACCGGCTTCACGGAGTTCTGCCGGAATCAGCTCACCCGGTTTATCATCCATCTTTTCAATCCAGATACCGTCTTTATTGATCTTACATTTTATATTACGGTCAGCAGAACAGGAAACGCCCAGACCGATAGGACAAGAAGCACCGTGACGAGGCAAGCGGATGATGCGGACATCGTGAGCCATATACTTACCACCAAACTGTGCACCCAAGCCAATCTTATAAGCTTCTTCCAATACTTGTTTTTCCAGTTCCACATCGCGGAAAGCACGCCCGTATTCATTACCGGTAGTAGGCAACTCGTCATAATAGTGAGTAGAAGCTAGCTTAACAGTCAGCAAGTTCTTCTCTGCCGATGTACCACCGATTACAAATGCAATATGATAAGGAGGACAAGCAGCCGTACCCAAAGTCTTCATTTTTTCAACAAGGAAAGGAACCAATGTAGCCGGATTCAATACAGCTTTCGTTTCCTGATATAAATAGGTCTTGTTCGCCGAACCACCACCTTTAGTCACACAAAGGAACTTGTATTCCATACCTTCAGTAGCTTCCAAATCAATTTGTGCAGGCAGGTTACATTTGGTGTTCACCTCATCGTACATAGTCAAAGGAGCATTCTGAGAATAACGAAGATTTTCTTCCGTATAAGTCTTATAAACTCCCAAGGAAAGGGCTTCTTCATCACAATAGCCGGTCCATACCTGCTGACCTTTCTCACCATGGATAATAGCAGTACCCGTATCTTGACAAAGAGGTAATTTGCCTTTAGCTGAAACTTCCGCATTACGCAAGAAAGTCAATGCTACATACTTATCGTTATCACTGGCTTCGGGATCACTCAGAATCTTAGCAACCTGTTCATTGTGTGAACGGCGAAGCAAGAAAGAAACATCACGGAAAGCAGCGTTAGCCATAGCAGTCAGACCTTCTTTTTCAATCTTCAAGATAGGTTTTCCTTCAAACTCACTTACTGACACATAATCTTTAGTCAGCAAATAATACTCGGTTTTATCAGGTCCCAACGGGAACATGTGCTGATAGTGGAACGGAGGTGTTGCCATATTGATACTTATTTTAGTTAAAAGTTATTAGTGTGACAAAGGTAGTAACTATTATCGAAATTTTTCCTTAATTAGCGTGAAAACTTTCAAGGAATGTCCTTACCTTTGCCAACTCATTAAAATAACATCACATTATACATGAAAAGATTAGGCAAATTCTTATTTATTACTTCATTACTGTTATGCTTTCTCATCCCTCGAGGATGGACACAAACCCAAGCAAAAAACCAACCGGACAGTATCGAACTCAAACTGAAGGAAATCTACACGAAACGGGAAGTCATGATTCCCATGCGTGACGGAATCAAGCTTTACACCGCTGTCTACGAACCGAAAGACAACAGCAGGCAGCATCCTATCCTGATGCACCGCAGCCCTTACTCTTGTTCCCCATACGGAGAAGGATTTGACCGTCATTTCAGAACTAATCTGAAAAACTATATAGAGCACCGATATATTATCGTCTTCCAAGATGTACGTGGACGACATAAGAGTGAAGGAATATTTATCCAAGTACGCCCTCTCAACAAAAACAAAAAGGGTAAGAAAGATAAAAAGAATATAGACGAAGCTACGGACACATACGATACCATAGAATGGTTGATTCACAACACATATAATAACGGAAATGTAGGAACATGGGGAATCAGTTATGATGGTTTCTATGCCACTATGACAGCCTCCTCCAATCATCCGGCTTTGAAAGCTGTTTCTCCGCAAGCTCCCGTTACTGACTGGTTCCGTGGAGATGACCGTCATCACAACGGAGCCTTCACCCTGCTGCAAACCACTAATTTCCTTCCCAGACTGGAAGGACGCCACATGGGAAAAGGAGTGATGAACCAAATTGTAAAGAATGATGTTTACACAGATTTTCTGGCACTCGGTACCTTTAAGAATGTAGACGACCTGGTACGTGATACCACACAGACATTGTGGAATGATATCAAAAACCATCCTGATTTCGATGATTTCTGGAAAGAGCGCGATGCACGCACCTCCTGTTATAACTTGAAGCCCGCCATATTGGTGGTAGGTGGACTGTATGACTCCGAAGACTGTTACGGAGCCTGGAATCTTTATAAAGCCATCAAAGAGCAATCACCGGACACAGATTTATATCTGACATTCGGTCCTTGGTGGCATGGAGCATGGACAGTACGCGGGTTCCAAGGTTTCGGTAATCTGTATTTCGGTAAAAGCACTTCGGCTTATTACATGGACAAAATAGAATATCCTTTTTTCCGATATTTCCTGGAAGGAAAGGGAGAAAAGCCCAAGCATAAAGTAAATATATTCCATACAGGTGAAAACGAATGGAAAACATACGACGAATGGCCTGTACAAAAGACTGCCGGTACACCTTATTATATACATAAGAACGGATCAGTATCCACACAAGCACCGGCAGAACAAGAGTCTTATTCAGAATATATTTCAGATATGTCACGTCCGGTACCCTATACGGCAAACCCTACCACTTACCGGACAAAAGAATTCATGGTAGATGACCAACGCTTTGCTACTTCACGTCCCGATGTCATTACTTTCATGACGGAGCCGCTATGTGATACATTAACATTGGCCGGTCCTATAGAAGTGGAATTAATGACTGCCATCAGTAGTACTGACGCTGATTTTATGGTGAAAGTAATTGATGTATATCCTGAAAAATTTGAATATTCCAAAACTGCACGCAGTTATTTAAAGAGTGACTACCCAATGAGTGGGTACCAGCTGATGATTCGTGGCGAATTATTCAGAGGACGCTTCCGTAAGGGATTCGACAATTCCCTGCCTTTCAAACCGGAAGAAATAACTCCGGTTAATTACACACTGTATGATGTGGCACACACATTCCTGCCGGGACACAGACTGATGATTCAAATTCAAAGTTCCTGGTTCCCCATTATTGACCGCAATCCACAAAGGTTTATTGATACCTATCATTGTACGGTAGAAGATTTTGTGATGAAACAAAAGATCAAAATTTATCATCAGCAAGGAGCTGCAAGCAGAGTTATACTACCTGTGGTAAAAAAATAAAAAGGAAGTATCCCAACAAGCTCAAATGTCATCCAATAGCAAGAGCCGTATGACTACTCCAGCATTCATACGGCTCTTTTTATATGTAACTACCATCTGTAACTTTTCCGAAGGTTCATCTTAGTCTGGATACTCTCATCAAAAATATCATATAGAAGCAATCCGTTCTATCAACTCGTTACCCAACGCTGTTTTCGCTTCAATATGCTGCAATACCGCTGTCACAAACGGATTACTTTCAAATACCCCACGCACCTGTTCAAAATCCTGCTCCATTTCTTCACGTGATCCATCTGCACCGAACCCCGTCATAGCAGACAAAGAAAATTCCTTTTTCGCATCGGCATAGACCATTTTATCCAATCCGACAACAGCCTCCTGCCACTTCTTCACGATAGCAATAACATCCTTTGCCGTTATTTCATCGGAACGCAGATTATAAAACTCAAGCATCTTCCCATACGCCCATGTCCACTCGTATGTATAATAATTACGATGCATCTCAACAAAACGGTCATGAATCTGATCCACATTAGTCAGGATTCCAGATTCTATATCTGCCATCAACTTCTCTATTTCACTTTTAGGAGCGATCAATCCGGAAATATCCACCCATTCTCCTGTCCCTATCTCTGTATCAGGAATCAACCGGGCACGGATTTCCTCATCACTGCTAAAACGAACCTCCTCCAAACGCTTGATTAATGAATTACCCAAAAATTTATGAATAGCCGTTTCATAAAAACGAATGCCATTATTTAAAGAAGAATTCTTAATTTTCGCACTTTGGTAAGAGTAAGTTTCTGAAGTTTCTCCGGATACTTTACGTAATTCTTTCAGAATACTACGCCCTTTCATCATTTTCTGAATAGTATAGGGACTCAACAGGTTATAATTAATCTGATCCAAACGGTTCGGATCTTTACGTTTGTCACGTTTAGGCCACTTTTGAGCATCCCGAATCGTACCTACACTCCGCAAATTCACCCCTGGCACCAGATAAGTGGTATTTTGCTGCTCTATCAGATAAGAAAAAGGCAGATTAGAAGTATCGGCATGATTCACATGACGCCCCATAACCAAAGAAAATGCACCTACACGTGCGGGCCATAAAATATAAGAATCGGAAGTAGTCTTCGCCCCACGCTCCATAGCTCCCTGATGAATCGGACCTAACTTATACATATGGTTGCTTTGATTAGAGCCGGAACCCGCATTCATAAAAGAGAACATTCCGGCAATCAGCAAAGTAGACTTATGATGAGTCACCGTAAAGGGTCCGGCAAAAATGGCACATGCCTCACCGTTCTCTTCTTGACAATTACTGAAAAACAAAGAATCAGATGCAGAATAGTTATGTCCCAAATGACATGCCTGGCTGATAAAGCAACGGGTCAACATAGTTCCATCTTCCACATTGGAGCCGCTTGATATAATAAAATCATCGCATACCACTCCATAGCCGATATGAATAGGCGCTTGCTCATTACTGTTCAAGCTACCGTTTTTCAATCGTCCCGCCCCTTCTATCTTACAATAATCACCTATTCGTACATTCTTTATATATCCCGCATCAACAATGGTAACATGGTGGCCAATAGTACCTGTATCCGAAGCATTCTCTTCAGCATACCGGTCAATAATGGCTTTCATCCGGCAAATCAATTCAGGACGATGACGGTACAATGCCAGAATATAGGCCTGATGCGCTGACAGACGATCATGAATAGGCACTTCACGTCCACCCGTTTCATTCAATACAGCTACTTCAACGCCATTCCCAAACTTGCTCCGGCCATCTACCAGAATGATATCTACATTCTCTATAAATGCATAATCCCCAATGATATAGTTGGCTATATAGTTCTTTATATTCTCAATACAACAATTATCGCCCACCGTTACATTATGCAAGGTCGCATGATACAATCCGGAATGTTTACGCATGCCACCTGCCAACGTAAACTCATCCTCAAAGACCCCCAATCTGACCTTTCCGGAAAAACGGGTATGATAAATATAGTCCGTCTTAAAGTTCTCTACTACTTCAATTTCATCCCAATCAACCGCAGTGCATGATCTCTCTTTTAATTGTTGTATTTCTTCTTGTGTAAGTGAACGATAAGTTTTCATCTTCTATATGTATTTATTCTTCATCATAGGTTTGATAAAGAAAATCGTTATAAGGATACTTCTGTACGTGTAGCTCGCGCACCTTATTATATATAATAGTCTTCAATTCATCCATATTTATTTTCTCTCTGGCAGAAATGAAGATACAATTATCATTCAATTTTGCCATCCATGTCTTCATCAGTTCTTCCAATGTAATATTCTCCCTGGTTTTAGGAGTCAAATCATCCTCTGCTTTCTCTATATAGGTATAAGCATCTATCTTGTTAAAAACAATCATGGTAGGCTTTCCACCTGCCCCCAAATCAGCAATCGTTTTATCAACCACAGAAATTTGTTCCTCAAAATCCGGATGAGAAATATCCACCACATGAATCAGCAGATCAGCTTCACGCACTTCGTCCAAGGTTGATTTAAAGGAATCAACCAAATCCGTTGGTAATTTACGGATAAATCCTACGGTATCTGTAAGCAGAAATGGCAGATTCTCAATAATCACTTTGCGTACTGTGGTGTCCAATGTTGCAAAAAGTTTATTTTCAGCAAAGACCTCGCTTTTTGAAAGCAAATTCATTAAAGTAGATTTTCCCACATTGGTATACCCTACCAAAGCTACACGTATCATACGCCCACGGTTTTTACGTTGAGTGGACTTCTGTTTATCAATTTCAACCAACCGTTCTTTCAACAATGACATACGATTCAAAATGATACGACGGTCCATTTCCAACTGAGTTTCACCCGGGCCACGTAATCCCACAGAGCCTTTACCTCCACCAGCACCGGATCCACCTCCCTGACGCTCCAAGTGAGTCCACAAACGTTGCAGACGAGGCAGCATATACTTATATTGGGCCAGTTCCACTTGTGTTTTAGCATTTGCAGTTTGAGCCCGCATGGCAAAAATATCCAGAATCAGCGAAGTACGGTCCAAAATCTTCACTTTCAGTTCAGCTTCTATATTACGTATCTGCTTGGCAGAAAGTTCATCATCAAAAATCACCATTCCGACTTCACGCTCATTTTCCTCTTCCTGATGAATATATTCCTTGATTTCTTCCAGCTTTCCTTTACCGACATAAGTCACGGAATTGGCAGCAGGCAGTTTCTGAGTAAACCTTTTCACCACTGTTGCTCCGGCCGTTTCGGCCAAGAACTCCAACTCATCCAAATACTCCTTGGTCTTACGCTCGTCTTGTGTCTGAGTAATCAAACCAACTAAGATGGCAGTTTCAACCTGTGCTTCAGAAATTACAAATTCTTTCATTTATCTATCAATCTAAATAAGTTCGCGACAAATATAACAAAAAAAGAGGATGAACGTTGAACGTCATCCTCTTTTTTATTACAGTTATTCCCTATAGTTGTGGTTGTGGAGCAGCCGGATTGTTATCAGTGTCACTGATTCCGGAATTGGTTTCCATTTCACATTGCGGAATCCGATAGATCAGGATCTGCGCTTCTGCTGCTGAATTATATTGTACAGACGGGTCATAATTCGTATTCTTACGAACCACCGGCTTTTTCAAGCGTAGGATATCGAACAGTGAGAAACCTTCTCCCCAAAGTTCCATACGACGCTGCAACCAAACCTCATCCTGAAAATCCTGTGCCGAATTAGCTTTACTTGTAAAGGAAGGATCCCGATATGTCCGTACAAAATTTTCCAATGTACTCTTTCCGCCACTCAGATTACCACCCATGGCTTCTGCCTCAGCCTTTATCAGATACATTTCTTCAACACGCATCAAAGGCCAGTCTGACGCATTGGTTGTGTTACCAAATATACTTTGATAAGCTCCGAACTTTGTATTTACATACGGAGTCAAACCAAAATATTCAACGATGGAAGTACCCTCAATCTGCTCATTATCAATCAATGAAGATTTATTATCCGGAGACAAGAACCATTGTTTACGGATATCTGTTTCGGGTATTAAATCATATAATGCAGAATTCACCTTTCTATATCCATCAGGCACTCCTGAAGTATAACCGTTCCCGGTAAAAGAGCACAAGTGCGAAGGCCAGTTGATAATACCTGTCTGGACAACATCATTATCAGGCGTAATCATCACTCCCCATAACCATGAACTTGCCGATGCTGAATTAAAGGTAGGAGTAGATACCTGGGCTAAAGTCTGAGGTGTACCGCCAGCAATGGCACGTTCTGCATCTTTAGCTGCATCCGCCCATTTTTGCATTAACAGATTAGCACGAGCACGCAATCCATAAACTACTGCCTCATCAATCTGATCTTTGTTTGAGCCATTATCATACCCGGTCAATAAATCAGCAGCCGTATTCAGGTCACTCATAATCTGGTCATACACCTGCTGTACAGTTGCACGCGGATTATTCTGCATATCTTCATCAGTCATTGTTTCTGTAACAATAGGTACTGCCAGGCTATTTTCATGACCTGCATAAGTAAACTGATAAATTTGAACCAAGTTCAGATAGTCATAAGCACGAGCAGCTAAAGCTTGGCCACGATAAACCTTCAAAGAAGAATCTTCCGTATCTGCCGCTATCAATTTCAATACATTGTTTGCAGCTTTCAAGTGATTATAGAACGTTTTCCAAATCAATTCATCGCTTGAACTATCGTATACTCTGTCACTATAATTCTGAGATGTATTAAACCAGTTATATCCATTAACCAATGCAACCAAATCCTGCCCTCCTGATTCCAATATCATAGATACCGCAGGAATACCATAGTCATTATGATAAGTAGTGGCATCATCTGAAATCGTACCAAAAGTATTTAATTTGGCTGCCATAGCGTTCACTTCAGCAGTTATCAAATTAGGTCTGCCATTGATTATATCTTCTTTCTGTTCTTCAGATATGTAATCTCCTTCAGGAAATTTATCCAAATCGCAAGATGCCATTAATAAAGCGACACTTGCAAATGCTATATATTTATTTGACAATTTCATATTCTTAAAAATGGGTTGCTAAATTAGAAATTTAAAGATATACCTCCGGAAATTGTGCGGATAGGTGAATATACATTGTCAGCAGCCACATAACCTTGACGTGGGTCCAACCCTTTGCGAGCTGTCAGCAAAGCCACATTATCTGCAACAAAGAATACACGGACACCGTCAATCTGCATTTTACGTGTCAGACTCTTCGGCAAAGTATAACCCAATGTAATATTCTGCAAGCTTAAATAATCCGAACTAGTCAAGAAACGATCTGTTAATCTGTTCGTATATTGGTCATTAATATTCATACGAGGAACATCCGTATTTTTATTTTCAGGAGTCCATGCTTTTAACATATCTTTATGCAAAGCACTACCCGTGGCTGCCACATCCATTAATCCTTGATAAGTATAGTCCAGAATACGTCCACCAAGCTGATATGCAAACGAAACAGAGAGATCAAAGCCATAGGCTGTAACACTTGTTCCAAAACCACCATAAACTTTAGGTAGAATATCACCTGATGCGAATCTGTTTTCAGAAGCGACAGAATAAGATTTCGTAACTGTATTACCATTCTCATCCGGAGTCACCAGCGCCCACAGACTCTCTCCTGTTTCAGAATCCACACCTACATATTTAGGTAAATAAAGCTGGTACATAGACTCATCTTCACGATAAATCCGGGCACCGTCAATCAATTGTCCATTCAGTTCTGGAGATAATTCCAAGACTTTATTCTTAAAATGTGTAAGATTAAAGTTTACATTCCAGGAAAAATTCTTGTTTTCAATTATATTGGAATACAAGTCCAATTCAACCCCACGGTTTACCATTGACCCCACATTCTCAGGAAAACGGGAATAACCCATTGAAGCTGCTACCGGTTTGAAATAAAGCATATCGGTTGTTTTACGTGAGAAGTACTCAACAGAACCACCTAACTTACCACCCCAAAAAGCGAAATCAAATCCAGTATTAAAGCTGTGTGAAGTTTCCCAAGTAATTTCCTTATTACCTTTATAATATAGAGAAGTTGAAAAATCGCCATTACTGTTTGCCAATGTATACTGGTCTTGATACGGATAGTAGTTACGGTACAAACCACCTTGGAACATCAAGTTATCATTACCTTGCAAACCATAGCTGATTTTAAATTTCAACATATCAATCCAAGACTGGTTTTCCAAGAATTTCTCTTTGCTTAATAACCATCCAGCTCCTACAGACCAGAAGTTACCCCAACGATTATCCGGGTGAAAACAAGAAGAAGCATCACGACGGAAAGAAGCTGAAACAAAATACCGTCCATCATAGTCATATTGTGCACGGAACAGCCATCCTTCTGTTGCATAATTACGAGAATATGAATTATTGCTCTGGTTCATAATACCATTGCCTAATTCAGGAACATTCGGATCATACAATTTCTCACGTTGTCCGTACAAATATTGATATTTATAGTCATAACTTTCATGTCCGGCCAAAATATCCACATTATGAACATCATTAAATGTTTTGTTGTATGTCAACAAATACTGCTGATTTACACTAAATGTACGCTCACTAGATACGCCGATCAAACCTCCGACTCCGCTAGTTTCAGAATACTGTCCGTAGAAGGGGTTAACCATCTCTGTAGCACGCACATTATTTACATCAACACCTATATTCACTTTTGCCTTGATTCCATTCCAAATATCAATATCAGCAGACCATTTTCCACTAACCACATCACCCGAATATTTCATTTTATCCAGCATATAACTAGCCAACGGATTTGCATTAGGAATCGTATTACGGCTACCATTTGAATCTTGTCCTGGCTTTCCATAATCATAACGAAGGAAACCTCGATTATCTACCATAATATTGCCCTGTGCATCACGAACATACATAGGATAAATGGCTCCCATAATATTTGATGCATAAAAGATGTTTGCATTTGATGTACCACCCTCAGTATCCTGTTCACGGCTATCATAATGAGTAAATGATACATTTCCTCCCATCTTCAGCCAAGGCTTCACTTGATAGTCAGCTTTCAAACGTGCAGAATAACGTTGGAAACCAGAGTTAGGAACAATTCCCTTATCATCCAAATAGCCGGCCGACATATAATAATTCATTTTTTCAGTCGCACCGCTGATACTTAAATTATACTCTTGACGCAGGTTATTTTCAAAAATTTCATCCGACCAATTATCCGGAGTATAATAATATGTACCATCAGAATAACCTAATGTCGCATTAGGATTCAATTTGCCATCCATACCGATCAGTTGCTGTCCTTGAGGAATGGAATACACCTGATATCCCAAATATGTAGAAGAAAGCATTGCTTGATTAGCGTACGCATTAGCTTTAGCCAAATCTCCGACTGCCGCATATCCTTTCAAATCGGCATTATAAATAGAAGAATAGTTTAATTCATAGAATGTAGCCGGATCCGTAATTGTTTCATAATTAGGTACTCCACGTTTATTCACACCCCATTTAGCGTCAAAAGTAACACGGGCTTCCCCACTCTTACCACGCTTGGTAGTAATCAAGATTACACCATTAGCACCACGTGCACCATACAGAGCGTTAGAAGCAGCATCTTTCAACACTGTCATTGATTCTATATCAGAAGTACTGATAGCAGAAATTTCACCATCATACGGAACTCCATCTACCACATACAAAGGCTTGTTACTAGCCGATATAGATCCAATACCACGAATACGCACTTCAGCATCTTTACCCGGCTGGCCATTATTACTTGTAGTTTGTACTCCGGCTACTTGACCCGCCAAAGCATTTGTCACATTTGAAGTTTGTCTCGTCGCTATTTTTTCATTTTTTATAGTAGCAGCCGAACCTGTAAATGCAGATTTTTTCGCTGTACCATAAGCCACCACCATCACCTCTTCAAGCTGCTCTGTATCAGACTTTAACACAACATTCAAGTTTGCTTTAACTGGCACTTCTTGTGTAGCCATTCCGATAAAGGAAACTACCAAAGTCTTTGCGGAACTTGGAACATTTGATAATGTAAATTTACCATCCATGTCAGTAACTGTACCTACAGTAGTACCTTTTACTAAAATAGAGGCGCCAACTACGGGTAATCCGTCCTCCTCCGAAATAACAGTACCTGTTACCTTCGTGATCTGAGCGGTTACCAAACCTATACCTACAAAAAGGCAGGTCAATAACAGCATTAATTTTCTTTTCATAAAATTCTCTCTTAAAGTTTAACTTTACATTAATATAAATTCATTCACTCTAACAAATGACAAAGGTATGAATAAAATTGTAATATCAAACAAATTATTGTAAAAAACATACTAAACTGCTATATTTTTATGCTTTTAGGCATTTAAAACTCACAAAAGACGAAAATAAACCTCATATTTATTCTTTTTTTTAAGTCATTAAAAAGAGAAACTTTCAATTTATAAGTGATCAGGTAAACATACATTAACCTATAAATGTTAACGAATCGTCTAATAAATATAAAGATGAGAACAAAATAGTAGGATAATGCTTTTCTACTTTTCTTTATTGCGTCTTATTATAGAATTTCAATTAAAGAATTAAATTATGAGGAAAATCAGTTATCGTTTCGTTTACAATCGAAAAAAAAGTTTAAATGACAGAGGGACCGCTTTGGTCCAAGTTGAAGCCTACTTGAATAAAAAGAAAGTGTATTTTTCCACACATGTTTATTTACGGCCAGAACAATGGGATGTAAAAAGGAAAATCATCAAAGATCATCCTAACCAAGATGCGCTGAATGGCATGCTTAATGAATTTATTATTGAATTAGAGAAAAAAGAATTAAGTTTGTGGAGGCAAGGAAAGACAATAACCTTAAGCCTCATTAAAGAAGAGTTCAAATCGAATACAGATGCTTCATTCTTAGGGTTTGCGCGTAAAGAAATAATGTCTTCTCAGCTAAAAGATAGCACTAAGCGCAACCATTTAACAACAATATCCCTTTTACAATCGTTCAAACCGACAATTGAGTTTGAAGACTTAACCTATAATTTCGTTACGGATTTTGAAAAATTTCTTTATGAATCTGGATATCAAACAAATACAGTAGCCAAGCATATGAAGCATTTAAAATCTTTTGTTAATGCTGCAATTAATAAAGGATACATTGATCCCAATAACTATGCCTTCAGAAGATATAAAATTAAAATGAAGGAAGGAAAACATGTTTTTTTATTACCGGAAGAAATGAAAAAATTGGAAGAAGTGTCTTTGACAGGAAGAAATAGTTGTCTGGAACATACTCTTGATGCATTTTTATTTTGCTGCTATACGGGATTGCGGTATTCTGATTTTGTGAATTTGAATGAGAAAAATATCGTAAAAATGGATGGAAAATTATGGCTAATCTTTGACTCTGTCAAAACAGGTACAGAAGTGAAATTGCCTTTAAACTTGTTGTTTGAAGGCAAGGCTTTAACTTTATTACAAAAATACCAGGGAAAATGGAGTTCGTTTTTTTTAATTAAAAATAACTCAAGTGTAAATCTGTCTCTTATACACATCTGACGCTGCCGACGATAAGGCTC
>ENA-UADN01000170-UADN01000170.1-human-gut-metagenome-genome-assembly--contig:-NODE-170-length-15913-cov-3.868205_pt1 | contig 15913 bp, 15 predicted proteins | sample MGYA00244223_ERZ654247 | MGnify/ENA primary metagenome ERZ654247 (study PRJEB26926, sample SAMN06165039) | human gut metagenome | biome: ENVO:00009003; feature: ENVO:2100002; material: ENVO:00002003... | reverse complement strand
GACAGTTGTCATTAAATCCAAGTATAATTGCAAGGAAGTATGCGCTGAAGATACCAAACTGTGCGGCAGCTCCCATAAGGAAACTGACCGGGTTTGCAATCAGCGGACCAAAGTCTGTCATTGCACCTACACCCATAAAGATCAGAGATGGTAAAATAGACCACTCATCCAATGTGTAAAAGTAATAAAGTAAACCGCCCACGCCGTTGCTGGTCTGTTCCGGGCTTGCGATGATATCCGGGTAAATATTTACCAGAAGCATACCAAATGCAATCGGAACTAACAGTAATGGCTCAAAACCTTTCTTAATCGCAAGATACAGGAAAATAAATGCCACTAAAATCATAACATAATTTCCCCAGGTCAGATTGAAAAAGGCTGTCTGATGCAGGAGGTTCGATAATGTTTCACCTACATAACTCACAGTGTTTTCCTCCTTGGATTAGTTTAATGTAGCGAGTAATGCACCAGATTCTACGGCATCACCAACTGCTACATCGATACTTGCAACAGTTCCGTCTTCCGGAGCAACGACTGGTGTCTCCATCTTCATGATCTCAAGAACCAGGACGGCATCTCCCTTCTTTACAGCATCGCCGACTTTCTTCTCAATCTTGAATACCTTTCCGGCAGCTCCTGCTTCAATCTTAATGCTTCCGGCTCCTGCTGAAGCAGCTGGTGCTGCTGGTGCTGCAGCTGGCTTTGCAGCTGTACGTCTCGGTGCTGCTGCGCCGGATGTGCTTCCGGTCTCTTCTACTGTAACATCATAAACGTTACCATTTACGGTAATTGTATAATTCTTCATGAATATGTTCCTCCTAAATTTTCTTTCTATCCTATCTACGATTGATGGAACGAACTACGAAATCACTGGTAGAAGTTCCGGTACTTGCAGCGATTGCAGCTGCAATAACTGCGATAAGTTCAGTATCATCTGTCTGTGCTGCAACAGGGGCAGGTGCCGGTGCTGCGGCTGGTGTCTCTTCCTGCTGTGGAGCCTGTCCGGCTGCTTTGGCAGCTTTCTTTTTCTCCAGATAAGGGAAGATCTTAAAGCAGGAAATAAGAAGACTGATCAGAATCAATACAGCAAATACAACTGCCATAGAAATTACAGTATTCAGTCCTGCCTTTTCCATTTTCTCACCGAGTGTATAAATCGGATCTACCGAAATGCCGGTAACATCCATGGAATAGTAATCATATACTACTTCGAAATTCACATCTTTCTTCGCGAACTTGATGGTCATATCTGTGGTAAGTGTCTTACCGGATTTGGTAACCTTAAAAGTATCGTCTTCGATCTTTTTCATTTTACCAAACTCATCCAAAGTATCCTGCCACTTTGCAGCTGCCTCAATCTGTGCCTCTGTGACACCGTAGCTTGAAGTAAGCTGATCCTTTACATCGTCCGGAAGAGTATCTGCTGTCAGTTTGTTTTCTTTGAACAACTGAGCCAGACTCTGTACCATGCCCGCATTGGTATCCATTTCAGACTGAAGATCTGAATAGGACTTTCCATTGTAATCCACGGTAGTCGGGTCTGTTCCACATGCACCAAGCATCAGAACCATCAGGATCATGCAAAGTGCAAAAGCAATTCTCTTTTTCATAAAACTTCACCTTTCTACTTGGTACCGTGTTTCTTTTCTGGCTCGCTTACATACTTTGTATAAAGCATTTCAAAAGCAGCTACAAGGTATTTTCTGGTATCTGCCGGATCAATCAGACGATCCACATATCCTCTTGCAGCAGCAGATGCGGCAGAATCCTGAAGTTTTTCATAATCAGCAGCTTTCTGCTTGATCTCATCTGCACCAGCTTCCGGATACATAATCTTTGCAGCCAGAGTAGAATCCATCGCACCGATCTTTGCTCCGCTCCATGCGTATACAAGATCTGCTCCGACAGACTTGGAATTCATAAATACATAAGCACTTCCGTAAGCCTCTCCTGTGATCAGGTTTACCTTTGCACAGGTTGCATTGGAAAATGCGTAAGTCATTCTCGCAAGTGCCTTTGCAAGTTTCTTCTCAGAGCACATGCAGTTTTTCAATCCATTCACATTTGTAATGGTAAGTACCGGGATTGAGAATGCATCACAGAACTGAACAAATTCAGCTGCCTTGTTGCATCCCTGCGCGGTCAGGGACTTGTCAAAGCTCTCTGCTTTCTTGCCTTCTGCATCATATACTTCGCTGCAGTTTGCCACAGCACCGACTGTCATTCCGTTTAACTTGATCAGTCCGGTTACCATATTCCTGGCATAATCTGCCTTTGTCTCGAAGAATGTGTTGTAATCTGAGATCTGGGATAACAGATATCTCGGATCTCCCTTCATATTCTCCATACTCTCGCAGGCACGATTCAAATCATCTTCACAGTCATCTGTATAGACGTCTCCCTCATTGTTGCTTGGAAGCATACATACCAGCTGACGGATCTGTTCCATGATCTCATCTTCTGAACCAACGAAATCTACACATCCATTATTTTCACTCTGGAATGCTGCGCTGGCTGTATCACATTTTTCTGTGTTATTGCCTTCGATTGCATCCGGAGCATTTACAAACATGCGTCCTTTCTTCTCTTCAATGAACGCGAAATCGCAAAGTGCCGGGACAACGGAAAGGCCGCCGCCACAATTGCCAAATACACCACAAATCTGAGGTACAAGACCGGAAGCTGCTACTTCCTTCGCATAAATAGTTCCAAACCCATCCAATGCATCAACCGACTCCTGAAGACGAATACCGCCACAGTCAATCAGACCGATGACAGGAGCTCCCATCTTCATTGCCATGTCATACACAGACGCAATCTTCTTTGCGTGCATCTCTCCGATGGTACCGTTTAATACGGATGCATCCTGGCTGTAAATAAATACCAGATTGCCGTCGATCAGTCCATGACCGATTACAACGCCATCTGAAGGGGTCTTTGCAGCGGTAAGATTAAAATCTGTGCTACGTGCTGTTACGAGAGAACCGATTTCCATAAAACTGTTCTCATCGACCAACTTAGCAATACGCTGAATTGCCAAGTTTTCATTGTTACTACTCATTTTATGCCCTCCATCTATAAAAAATAAAAATTTCCGCTAGTTTGTATTGTATCTCATTTCCCAATTCTTTTCAACATAATTTGTTAATTTTTTCACTAATTCTTTGTGACTAATTTCCTATTTGCCCAACAGTGCCTCTTTCCACATAATTTGAAAAAACTTTTCAGGAGACCATTTTTTTACGGAAACCTCTGCTTTGATTTTTCCGGTGTAAATTTCCCTGCCGTTCATACAGTAGGAAACACGTCCAAGCGTCTGCCCTTTTTTGACCGGAAGGCTTATCGGATCAGACAATACTTTCTTTATTTCAGCGGTATCCCCGTCTTTTTTCAAAAACGTCAGTTTTGTGATATCCGTATCAACATAAACCGGCAGTTTGGCATGGGTAGCCCATTCCTCGAGTGTTTCTTTCCGACAGCCCTGCGCAATCTCTATATCCGGCAGCTCCATGGATGCTTCCGATCCCCGATACAGATGATAGGCATCCATTCCGTATTGAAACAGTGTCTTTGCATCGGACCACTTATAATTTTTGTGGTTCGGCCAGCCGCAGGCAAGAAGTGCGATTGCATAATGTCTCCCCCCTTCTTCAAGTGCAGCCACATAGCAATATCCGGCTTTGGACGTATATCCGGTTTTTCCGGTAATCACATGATCCATCATATCCAGCAGGGCATTTTTATTGGAAACAGCATATCCGGTTCCCTCCAGGCTCTGAAATGTATGTGACCGGGTCTGCGTCACTTCCAGAAACTGCTTGCTTACCGGAGACTTCCATGCGCAATAACTCATAATCCTGCACAGATCATATGCTGTGGTATGGTGTTCCCCCTGCTCATCCTTTGCATCCAGACCGTTCGGTGTCACAAAATGGCTGTCGGTGCACCCGATCTTCTTTGCTTTTTCATTCATAAGTGCTGCAAATTTTTCCGCAGATCCCGCCACATGTTCTGCGATTGCATATGCACAGTCATTATAGGATTCCAGCATCAGCCCATACCACAGATCCTGCATATAGAACTGTTCTCCTTTTTTCGCCCCGAGATGTACCTTCGGCTGTGATGCCGCTTTTGCGCTGAATGTGACCACTTCATCGGGCTTACATTGTTCCATCGCCACGATACAGGTCAGAATTTTTGTGGTACTTGCATTCGGCAGTGCTGTCTGTGCCTCTTTTCCATACAAAAGGCGCCCACTGTCACCATCCACCATGGCGCAGGATTTTGAATACAGTGTCTGCGCTTCGGGTTCTTTTTGCTTTTCTGCCAAAACCGGTTCGCTCATCAGACATCCGATTACCAGCAACAGACTTACTATTTTTGTGCAGATTCTTTTTTGAAACATAAAAAAATAACCATATACATTTTTATTCTATGTATATGATTATTCCTGCTTCTTTTATACGTCCAGTTTCACATGCATCTCTTCTTCTGCTTCCTGCTTAAACTCTTCCACCTGTACCGGACTGAGTACCGGCAGATCATCGATTGAATGTACGCCGAAACTGCGTAAAAATTCTTCTGTTGTTCCGAAAAGTAACGGACGCCCCGGTGCATCAAGTCTTCCAAGTTCACACACCAGATGATATTCCACCAGTTTGTTTACCGCATGATCCGATGACACGCCACGTATTTTTTCTATTTCCATCTTTGTCACCGGCTGCTTATATGCAATAATGGAAAGCGTCTCCAAAAGAACATCGGTTAAAACCCGGCGTTTAGGCTGCTTTGCAATTTTAATCAGATATTCGTAAATTTCGGGTCTGGTGCACATCTGGTAGGCTCCATCCAGCTCCGTGATGGTAACGCCGCGTTTCTGTTCTTCCCACTCGTTTCTCATTTCATCGATCAGTTCCTTTGTTTTCTTCTGATCAAGTCCAAGAGCTCCTGCAATTTTTTCCAGTTCTACGGATTCTCCCATAGAAAACAGAATTCCTTCTATAATTGCCTTGTATTTTTTTTCTTCCATATTTTTCGTCCATCCTGCAATACATGATAATCTATGCTGCAACTTTCGAATCAATCTGGATATCATCAAAAATATGTTCCTGCGAAATCCGTATCGTTCCCATTTTCATCAGCTCCAAAATCGCAAGAAACGTAACGATCACTTCCACTTTCGATGACTGTGCCGTCAAAAGTCCCCGGAAACTGAAGTGCCTGTGTCCGGCCGCATATTTTTTCAGATCCTCCATCTTGTCTTCCAGTGATACCTCTTCTTTTTCAATCTTTCCGAACTTTGACCGCAGAGGATCAATTTTATCCTGCTGTTTTTTCATAATGCTCTCAAAAATTTCATGCAGACGTGAAAGCGTAATGTCCGACATCAGTTCGTGGATGTCAACCGGCGGCTCATACGCACGCACTTCCTCCGGAATCGTCGGCTTCTTATACATAACACGACCGGCATCCATCTGCCGGTCTTTTAGTTCATACGCCATACATTTGTACATCTTGTATTCCAGAAGCTGCTGTACCAGTTCCGCACGCGGATCTTCTTCTTCCTCTTCGCTGTCCGGATTCGATGGGAGAAGCATGCGTGATTTGATATCGATCAGCGTTGCAGCCATAACCAGAAACTCACTGAGTACCTCCAGATCCTGTCGTTTCATTTCCCGGATATACTCCATATACTGTTCCGTGATCTCCACAATCGGAATATCATAGATATTCACTTTATTCTTTTCGAGCAGATACAAAAGCAGATCCAGCGGTCCCTCAAATACCTGGAGTTTAACGGTCAGTTCCATCCCTCTCGTCCTTTCTGTCATAATCTATATTTTATCTTTATGTTGTAGAAAATGCAAGGACAAATTACTATATTTAGTGTTTTACAGAAGGGGTGCAAACAATTTTAATGCCCCCATAAATGTACGCACAAGAAACGATTTCTTTTGAAATTCCTCCAGAGTTACTTCGTGGCTTTCCGCAAATGTTTTTAACGCATCTTCTTTTACCTGTAAAACTGCCCGGGTACGATACATCCAGACGCCACATTCAAAATGCAGACACAGACTGCGGTAATCCATATTTACCGTTCCCACGGTTGCCTGTACATCATCTGACACAAAACATTTTGCATGGATAAAACCTGGCGTATATGTGTATATTTTCACTCCGTTTTTGATCAGATACGGGAAATTCGACTGTGTCAGGAAATACACCAGTTTCTTATCCGGAATTCCCGGTACAACCAGACGCACATCCACTCCGGATTTTGCCGCATTTACAAGTGCCGTGCGCATCTCGGATCCGATGATCAGATACGGAGTAAAGATGTAAAGATATTTTTTTGCCCTGCTGATCATATTCAGATATACATTTTCGCCGACATCTTCGTGATCCAGCGGAGAATCGGTATACGGCTGGACAAATCCTTTTTCATCTGCATGGATTTTTTCCTGCAGCCTGTGTTTTTCCATGGAGGTTGCACGATAAAATGTATAATCGCTTTCTGTTTTCAAAATATAATCCCACAGTTCCAAGAACATGCTTGTAAAACTCCAGACACATTCTCCGGTCAGACGGATTGCCGCATCCTTCCAATACCCAAAACGCACTCTGGCATTGATATACTCATCCGCCAGGTTCATCCCCCCGGTATAGGCAACCCTTCCGTCAATCACCGTGATCTTCCGGTGGTCCCGGTTATTCTGGATAATTGACATCAGCGGTCGAAATGGCTGGAAACATGCACATTTGATTCCCTTTTCCTGCAGATAACGATAATATTTATTCGGCAGTGTCTGGATACATCCGATTCCATCGTACATAAATCGCACATCCACACCCTCTTTTGCTTTCTGAGCCAGAATTTCAACAATTGCATCCAGCATCTTTCCAGGCTCTGCAATAAAATACTCCAGAAAGATATAAGATTTTGCTGTTTTTAAATCTTCCAGAAACTGCGGATACATCTCTTCTCCGCAGCAATAATACTGTGTATCCGCCTCCCGGTACACCGGATACCCCGCATAACGGGTAAGATACTGCGCCTGCTGTCCGACAGAATCATCCTCTGCCCTTAAGGCAGACATCACATCATCGGAAGGAGAACTGTATGCCCGTATCCTGCTGCTGACCACGTCCATCTTCATACGGGTCCGTTTTGTCAGTCCCGGACGGCCAAACAGATAGTATGCCGGAATTCCGAACAGAGGAAGTGCCAGTATCAGAAAAATCCAGGAAGTTTTATATGTGGAACGCATATCCCTGCTGGAGACAAACAATGCAAGCACAATGGATGCAATTTTAAACAATGCATCTACCATGGAACTGTATACGGTCGCACTGTACAACAGATAGACAAACCAGCTGAACTGCAATATAATAATCAATCCTCCAAGGACAAGTTTACTAAAGAGTTTATTTAATATTCGTTTCATCTGTCTCCTCCTTTGGTTCTCATAAAATGTCACCGACAGGCTTTTAGAGAGTATTTTATACCAATGCCAGCAAATTATCAACATCAAGAACGCCCCACGCCATGGACATTCCCGTTTCTTTCCGCGCCGATTCATATAATTTCAGTTTCAGTTCTTCCGGCCGCAGCTTTGGATTTTTCTGTAATGCAAGTGCCAGTGCCCCGCATACGACAGGGGTTGCCATAGAGGTACCACTTTTTCTGGAATATAGTGCTCCGTGATGATCCAGACTTACAATATTCGTCCCCGGTGCTAAAATTTCCGGCTTCATAATACAGCATCCGGTCGGACCACTGCCACTGTAGCCACCACGCCTTTCCCCCGAAGAACCCCGGTCATCACTTGCCCCCACCGTAATCACTTTTCTCGAAATACCGGGAGCCGTGACTGTCCCGGCTCCCGGGCCATTATTTCCGGCCGCTGTGACAACCGTCACGCCATCATCCCACAGCTGTTCTAAAAGTTCCATAATCTGCTTTTGCTCACGGTCGAGTGCCCCCGGAAGAAATCCAACGGAAAAATTCAGAATCCGGATTCCCAGTTCTTTATGATGTGCAAGCACCCATTGCAGGCCACGAATCACCCGCTCCGTCTGTCCTCCTCCATCCTTCCCGAGGACTTTCAGCGCAATCAGCTGTGCCTGCGGTGCCATTCCTTTCATTCTGCCATTCGCACACAAAATTCCGCCAACATGTGTTCCGTGTCCATTGTCATCATAACAGGCTCGTTTCATTGCCACAAAATCCAGAAATCCAACCACATTCTGCCGCAGATCCGGATGCAGATAAACGCCTGTGTCCAGTGTCACCACCCGGATATTTTTCCCCGTGTAACCCATACGATATACATTCTCTGCATGTACAAGCTGTTTGACACGATTCATATTTCAACTCCGAACTTTTCGAATCATCGCCTTTTTCTTTCATGGTATGAAAAAAGGGCCGCATGGTGCGGCCCCTGAAGTACATCTTTCATGGATCTTAATTCTGTACGGTATTTTATTTCTGATCTGCCGGAACATCCTTAATGGAAAAACTGATTCTTCCCATCTTGTCCTTTCCAAGACAGACAACTTTCACAACATCTCCAAGTGTCAGTACATCCTCGACATGCTCAATGCGTTCCTTGGCAATCTTTGAAATGTGAACCATTCCTTCCTTGCCCGGTGCAAACTCGATGAAAGCGCCAAACTCTTTGATACTTACAACTGTACCGGTAAAGATCTGTCCTTCCTTAAAATCAGTTGTAATGATTTTTATCATATCAATGGCTTTTGCGATTGCCTCCTTGTCTGTTCCACAGACAGAAACCGCACCATCATCTGTAATATCAATCTTGACACCTGTACGGGCAATGATCTCATTGATTGTCTTACCCTTCTGTCCCACAACATCTCCGATTTTATTCGGATCAATGGTGATCTGTTCAATCTTCGGTGCCCACTGATTTACTTCTTTTCGTGGCTCTGCAATTGCCTTGCTCATAACTTCATCCATAATGTAGACACGTGCCTCACGGGTACGGGCAATAGCTTCTTCTACGATCGGACGGGTCAGACCATGAATCTTGATATCCATCTGGATTGCAGTGATACCATCGTGTGTACCGGTTACCTTGAAATCCATATCTCCGAAGAAATCTTCAAGTCCCTGGATATCTGTCAGTACCAGATAATCATCATCCGTCTCTCCGGTCACAAGACCACAGGAAATACCTGCAACCATCTTTTTAATCGGAACACCTGCAGCCATCAGTGACATACAGGAAGCACAGGTAGAAGCCATGGAAGTAGATCCATTGGACTCAAAGGTCTCGGAAACCGCACGGATTGCATACGGAAATTCCTCTACAGAAGGAAGAACCGGAAGCAATGCACGCTCAGCAAGTGCACCATGACCAATCTCACGACGTCCCGGTCCTCTGCTTGGCTTTGTCTCTCCAACAGAATAGGACGGGAAATTGTACTGATGCATATAGCGCTTGGTTGTCACGTTCTCATCAAGTCCGTCAATCTTCTGTACTTCCGAAAGCGGCGCAAGTGTAACAACATCACAGATCTGTGTCTGTCCACGGGTAAACATGGCAGAACCATGAACACGAGGAATCAGATCTACTTCAGCCGCCAGTGGACGAATCTGATCGATTGCACGTCCATCTGGACGCTTGTGATCCTTTAAGATCATCTTACGGACGGTCTTCTTCTGATATTGGTAAACGGCCTCGTCAAGAACTGCAAGCCACTCCTCGTTCTCTGCAAAAGCCTCTGCAAATTTATCTGTGATTTCACGGATATTTTCTTCTCTCTGCTGCTTTTCATCGGTAAATACCGCTTCTTCCATCTGCTCCGGAGTAACGATTTCCCGCATAGCTGCAAACATTTCTTCCGGAATCGCACAGCTTGTATACGCATGCTTCGGTTTGCCAACCTCTTCCCGGATCTTATTGATAAATGCAATGACTGTCTGGTTGACATCATGGCACTTATAAATAGCCTCAATCATCTTTGCTTCCGGAATCTCATTGGCACCGGCCTCAATCATGATGACCTTTGTTGCTGTAGATGCAACCGTAAGCTTTAAATCTCCCTCGTCCCAGTCTTTCTGGGATGGATTTACGATAAACTCACCATTTTTCATTCCCATCTGTGTCATGGCACATGGACCATCAAACGGAATATCGGAAATGGTAGTAGAAAGTGCTGCACCGATCATGGCAACCAGCTCCGGACGACATTCCGGATCTACGGACATAACCATGTTGTTTAAGGTTACATCATTGCGGTAATCTTTTGGAAACAGAGGTCTCATCGGACGGTCAATGACACGTGCGGTAAGAATAGAGTTCTCTGATGCCTTTCCTTCACGCTTGTTAAATCCGCCAGGAATTTTTCCAACCGAGTACATTTTTTCTTCAAATTCCACGCTCAGTGGGAAGAAATCAACGCCATCTCTTGGCTTGTCGGAAGCAGTAGCCGTAGATAATACGGTAGTCTCTCCATATTTTAATAATGCGGCACCATTTGCCTGTGCACATACTCTTCCGATATCAACGGTCAGTGTTCTGCCTGCCAGTTCCATTGAATAACTTTTGTACATGTATTCTCTCCTTCAAAATTTAATACGGTATGTCAAAACCCCGAAACTACTGAACAATACAAAACAGCGTTTTGTCCTCTTCAGTGGTCCCGGAAAAAAGTTCTGCCATACAACAAAAAGAAGAGCGGAATATAAAACTCCGCTCTTTGTTTACAATTATTTTCTGAGTCCTAAACGCTCAATTAAAGAACGATATCTTTCAATATCAATGCTCTTTAAGTATGATAATAATCCACGTCTCTGACCGATCATCTTAAGCATACCTCTTCTGGAATGATGATCCTTTGGATTCTGCTTTAAGTGCTCAGTAAGCTCCTGAATTCTTGCAGTAAGAACAGCTACCTGAACTTCTGGTGAACCAGTGTCGTTTGGTGTTCTTCCATACTCATTGATAATTGCCTGTTTCTTTTCTTTTGCGATCATTCTATGATCCTCCTTAAAATATTTTTGCACCCGATACTCAGCAAAAGGTCGGAGTGTCCATTCACCGAATATGGGTTAAACCATACTAATCTAATGTATCATAAATCCGTATCGTTGTAAACAGTTTTTTAATTTAAATACGATATGACACAGATTGGAGTCCGGTAATAGGCACTGGAAATTTTAATTCCGGTACGTGCATTGCTGGCATGCACAATCTGACCGTTTCCGATATAAATTCCCACATGGCTGATGCTGCTTCCGCTTCCATAGAAAAAGAGATCTCCCGGTTTTGCCTCAGATGCACGGATTCGTTTTCCGTATGCCGGCTGACTTGCCGCATGATGCGGGAGGCCGACTCCGTATCTCGCATATACCTGCATCGTAAATCCGGAACAATCAATTCCGTTTGTCAGGCTTGTTCCACCCCAGACATAACGGTTTCCTACAAACTGTAATGCAAACTGTACTAAAGAAACGCGGGAATCCGTGTATCCCTCTCCGTATTCCAGTTCTTTTACCGTCGATGCTGTCGGAAGTTTTTCTGTTACCTCTACATAATCTCCGGAAATATATCCCTTCTGATCATCCACTTCCACTTTATACCAGCCGTCTTTTGTATCTTCCACAACAAGATCCTCTCCCTCTCCAACCAGAGAAAGTATTGCAGAATCTTCAGAAGCCTTTTCTCTCACACGAAGGGTTGTGGTATTTACTGTAACAACTTTTGTAATTTCTTTCTTTGCTACATTTTTTGCCGCATCTCCTGTCAGAAGATACTCTGTCTTTACATAACCTTCCACCTTGCCGGAGGTGATCTTTGCCCAATCTCCCTTGACCGAGACAATCTCACAGGCATCTTTATCCGTCATTTTTCCAACAACTTTACTGTCTGTGGATGCCTTTTTTCGCACATTCAGGCTTCCCTGCACCTGCGCGATTCCAAGATTTTTATACCCACAGATGCTGGTATCCTCCGTGGTATTTTCCGAAACCGCTTCTTTTGTCTGCGTATCTTCGATTCCCTGTGCAACCATCTGCTTTTCATTCGCAGCCACCGCAACATCTGTTTTATCATACAGCTGACTGGTTACTCCTGCCGTCACATCCAGCGCCTCCACTTCGCTTGCATTCAAAGATGCGGAAACACCGGCTGTGAGCGATCCGGCCGCCTCTGTTTTATCTGTATTTCCCTGCTGTATCCCGATATAGGCTGCCGCACCGGTCAGTGTCAGAGAAAAAGCAAGTACCATTCCAACTCTCTTTTTTGTCATACGATTCATTTCACAGATTCCTCCCTCATGTCTCATGAAATCTCATAACAAAACGAGTATAACAACAAATAATTACAATGTCAACATATTTTTGTAATATTTATGTAATATATTTACATATCGCCGTTTATCGACATCATACGACTGCGGCTCGTTTCAATGTCTCTTTCCATCTGTTCTTTTAACATCTCTACAGACGAGAATCTCTGTTCCGGACGTATAAAAGAATAAAAGCTGACCTTTAGTTCATATCCGTACAGATCACCGGAAAAATCCAGTATATGCGTCTCCACATTTACTTTATTGGAATGATTGACGGTCGGTTTGCATCCGACATTTGTCACACCTGTGTAATATTTTCCACCAATCTCTACCGCAGTTGCATATACACCTTTGGGCGGAAGAAGTTTTTCGGCCACAAGTTCCATATTGATCGTCGGGATTCCGAGGGTTCTTCCAAGCTGCCTTCCATGAATCACTTCACTCTTTACAAAAAACGGATACCCAAGCAGATCATTTGCCTTTTCAATATTGCCTTTTATGATCTGTTCCCGCACAAACGTACTGCTGATGTCCCGTCCCTCATACTGGATCTTGTCTACCACCCTAAGGGTATAGCCATATGTCGCGGACAATTTTTCCAGCAGAATATGATCCCCTTTCCGGTTATGGCCAAACCGGAAATCCGATCCGACTACCATGCTCTTTACATGCAGACTTTTTACAATCCATGCAACAAAAGCCTCCGGCTCCATGCACATGACTTCTTTGGTAAACGGACATTCCAACAGGTAATCAATTCCACGCTCTTTGAGAATTTCCTGCTTTTCTTTATTGGTCGAAAGGACACGGTAATTATTATTCTCCGTAAGTTTTTTCGGTGGAATATCAAACGTAAAAACAACGGCCTTTAACCCTTCTTTCTTCTTTTCCAGAAGGTGTTCAATCAGTGCTTCGTGTCCACGGTGTACTCCATCAAATTTTCCCAGCGACAATGCCGTTGGTTCTTCTATATGAAAATCTTCTATCTTATTCCAGCAAATCATAGTTATGCACCAAACATTTTCCGGACTTTATAGTCCTTTGTTTCTCTCTCATACTGATATACAGCGTAAAAATGTCCCATCGGATCATAAACCAGTACCTGCTCACCATCCGCAATTTTTTCCGGAACATCCGTAAAATTTCCATCGTTTAAACGGTTTCCATTCTGAAGAAAACGAAACGCTTCCAGTACAACCGTCAGTTTCGTCTTTCCCTCAAACACGCGGTCCACCGGAAGAATCAGTTCTTCCAGCGTTCCTTCATCCCTTATCTTTTCAATTTCTGCCAACGTGTGTGCCTCTTCCAGAGGAAAAACACTCACTCTTGTCCGGACCAGGGATTCCATACACGCGCCTACGCCAAGCACCTCTCCGATATCCGCACACAGCGTACGGATATAAGTTCCCTTGGAACAGTGCACCTGCATCGTCACATAAGGAAGATTGATTTTTTCAATTTCTATGGAAAAAATTTTAACCGTGCGGGCTTTCCGCTCTACCTCGATTCCGGCGCGGGCCAGATCACATAACTTCTTTCCGTTGACTTTGAGTGCCGAGTACATTGGCGGAATCTGCTCATAATCTCCAACGAACTGCAAAATAGCCGCTTCCACGGTCTGTTCTTTCAGCAATGCAGCCTCTCTGGAACGATCTTCTTTCACCGTTCCGGTCATATCCTGTGTATCGGTTGTAATGCCAAGATGCATCACCGTACGATACACTTTATCCTTATCCGTCAGAAGTTCACATACCTTTGTTGCATTTCCGATGCATACGGGAAGTACTCCGGTCGCTTCCGGATCGAGCGTTCCGGTATGTCCGATTTTACGCTCATGTAAAATGCCGCGGAGCTTTGCTACCACGTCAAAGGAAGTAAAGCCCCGCTCTTTATAAACATTTATAATTCCGTTTATCATATTATAATCTCTTCTCAACCTCGGCAAGAATACGCTCGATTGCCTCTTCTGCCGGTCCTTCCACGGTACATCCGGCAGCCTTGACATGTCCGCCGCCGCCAAAATGCATCGCAAGCGATGCCGCATCAAACGCACCGTTTACACGAAAACTTACTTTAAACGTATGATCCTCATTCTCATAAAGGAATACTGCAAGTTCCACATCTTTGGTATTGCGCATCTGCTCCACGATTCCTTCCATATGTTTCGGAAGAACTTCGAGTGCATGCATCTCTTCGAGCGTCAGAAAAGAAGTCACTACTCTGCCACCCAGACGAAGTCTGCTGGAAAGCAGCGCCTGTCCCATGGCACGGTTCTGGTTGTATGTTTTCTGATTAAAAGCTTCATCCACAATTTTTGTGAAATCAATTCCTTTATCCATCAGCATGCCCGCCATATTCATCGTGGAGGAAGACGTGCAGGAATACTGAAACACTCCGGTATCGGTAACCATTCCGGTATACAGACATTCCGCGATTTCTTTTGTGATCTTCTCCGTATCCAACAGTTCACAGATCAGCTCACAAGTGGAACTTGCATCCGGGAAAATATAATTTTCCTCTGCAAAACTCTGGTTACTGACATGGTGGTCAATACAGGCTGTATGCTTTGCTTCCTGAAAATAACGTGCAGCATTCCCCAGACGTTTCTCATCTCCGCAGTCCATGGCGATAAACAGATCAAACACCACGGATTCCTCATAGTCACTGCGGATTTCCGATGAAAAATTCAGGAATTTAAAGATATTGGGAATCGGCTCAAGATACAATCGCACATCCACATCCGGATAATATTTCCGGATATAGTTGTAAACTCCGAGTGTGGAGCCCACACAATCCCCATCCGGACGTACATGTCCGGCAAGACCTACCGATTTTTTCCCTGCAAGAATCTCATCAAGCTTCTTCATCCGGTTTCTCCTTTATATCTTTGGTCACTTCATCAATCATTTTTGACATATGGATTCCATATTCAATCGACTGATCCAATACAAATTTGATCTCCGGTGTGTTGCGCAGATTTACGGACTTTGCCAGGCTTCTGCGAATAAATCCTTCCGCAGAGCGAAGACCTGCAATCGTATCCTGCTGTGACTTTTCATCCCCCAGCACACTGATATAGGCTTTTGCCGTTTTCAGATCCGGAGCAACTTCCACTGCAACCACGCTGGTCATCGGATTGATCCGCGGGTCTTTGATTTCCCCGCGGATAATATTGGAAAGTTCACGCATCACTTCCTCATTGATCCGAATATTTTTAATACTGTTTTTTCTCATATTCTATCCTATCTTGGTACTTCTACCATCTTATAAGCTTCTACCTGATCCAGTTCCTGAATGTCATTAAAGCCTTCGAATACAAGACCACACTCAAATCCTGCCTTAACTTCCTTGACATCATCCTTGAAACGTTTCAGGGATCCTAAATCTCCTTCGAAGATCTGCTCGCCTTCTCTGGAAATACGAACTTTACATCCACGTTCCATCACGCCGTCAAGTACATAAGAACCGGCAATATTACCGACACCGGATGCCTTAAAGATCTGACGGATTTCTGCATGACCGATAACTTTCTCCTCAAATACAGGATCAAGCATACCCTTCATGGCAGCCTCTACATCCTCGATCGCATTGTAAA
>ENA-UADN01000010-UADN01000010.1-human-gut-metagenome-genome-assembly--contig:-NODE-10-length-31931-cov-4.920348_pt1 | contig 31931 bp, 29 predicted proteins | sample MGYA00244223_ERZ654247 | MGnify/ENA primary metagenome ERZ654247 (study PRJEB26926, sample SAMN06165039) | human gut metagenome | biome: ENVO:00009003; feature: ENVO:2100002; material: ENVO:00002003... | reverse complement strand
TAAGGGAAAGTCTGCTGGTTAACTCAAATTGAAGGAATTAAATGACTATCCCTAATATATATGTATAAGCAGTTCAAGTGTGGAGTCGTTCGTTTATCTGACGACAGGCATTTGGCGTGGCCCGGAAACAAATAAACAATACCCCACACCGAATAGTATATCGAGAACCGATATAGCTATACACGGTGATGAGTGTCTGTATTGCCTATCCTTGTTTCCTTAAAATCGCCAAATTTTATCGTCAAGGATTAGCGAAACACTTTCACTAAACAATATGTCGCCATCCGTCGGGGACGGCACTGCAAAGTTAGTGAATGTTTCCTAATACACAACACGCTCTGGGGTATTGCCACCGCAAAGTTCCACAAAACAAAGTTTTTCTGCAACGGCCGACGGCCGGATCGAAAATTATATTCGTTGTAATTTGGGTGAAAAGTTTTTGTGTGTAAAGAGGGGGATGTTTGTAGTGTGTTGTTTTTCAGAATATTAATTGTGTGAAATTTTGATGTGCGGAAATGTTGTTTTGTCGGTGTACGGTTCGGAGATAAAAGGAAAAAGTGCTGGAATTTTGGGTGCGAACTATTTTTTCCGTTGTGTTGTATTAACTATTTGATACCTTGCTGGATAAGAGGTAAAACTTGTCGTGTTGCTTGCATAAGCGAGGATTTTGTATTACCTTTGCTGCGCTATGCGATTATGTGTTGCAAACGTTGGTTCCGTAGCTCAGTTGGATAGAGCAACAGCCTTCTAAGCTGTGGGTCGAGCGTTCGAACCGCTCCGGAATCACTTGAGAAAAACGATGAAAGATCCGCTAAACAATAACTGTTTAGCGGATCTTTCGTTGTCATGGTGTGCCGGGCTTGTGAGAGGATTCGCCAAGGACCGAAGATGAACGGAGCCGTGTAATCCGGCAGTGCGTTGTCTGAAAAAAGCTCTGGCCGATTTTCCGGTCGGCCGTCTGAATGTTGCGGGCAGTGTCTGAAGTATGTAAATATCGGTATTGTTATCGGGTTATCGTCCGTTTCCAGACGGTTTTGTTGCCACAGTTGTCCGTGACGGTCAGTTGGAGCGTGTAGCTCCGGCCTTTCGGGGTGCGGGAGTCGTCGAAGGTGTGGGTAATGGTGCCCTGCATCGGATTGCGTTCGAGCAGGATCCACTCCCCGTCGAGTGTGGCCGTATAGCTGCCTATGCCGGAGAAGTTGTCTCGCAGGCGGAAGGTGATGCTGCGCGTTCTGATCGGCTCTCCGGCTTTGAAGCGGGGCTCGATGCGTGGCGGAACGGTGTCGGCCACCACGCAGAAGTCGCCCAATGTGCGGGTCGAAAGGGTGACGGCGCCGTTTTTATATTTTCCTCCGGCATAGGAAACCTTCCCTTTGCGGACGAAACCCAGGGTGGTGTGGGGTTGTAAGTTCTGAGGAACATATGCCCGGATCGTAACCGTAGCCGCCGTATGCAGAGGCGTGTCGTAATCGAGGATCGAATAGAGGGGAGAGAGGACGGCGACCGACGGCGCGGCGGCGAATTGGGCCGGGCGGCTCGACTGACTGAAAAAGAGCGGTTCGTAGAAGACGCCGGCGGGGATGTGGACCGATGCCTCTCCCGCTGTATGCGAGAAGGGCCGGCGGTTATCGACGATGAGAGCTGTCGAATCGCATACGGCGCGAAAATCCCGCTGCGCAGGCTGCCGGATCGTCCGGAATTCGAGTATCGAGCGGTTGCCGCTGTCGTCTTCAGCTTCGATGCGGATCAATTGGCTCTGGCCTTCCGAAGGAGTCAGCAGGGCCTGGTTTTTCAAGACGGGGTGGAAGTCGTCGATGCAGCCGTCGAGTCGGGTGAGGCGGATCACTTCGTTGCGCGAGGCGACCTGCATGGGGTAGTGGGTGACGGCGTTGCAGTAGCGGGTCTGGTCGAAGGCGAAGCCGTCGATACGAAGCTCGAAGATCGGATCTTCGTCTGCAAATTCGCGTATGCGCCAAAGCCCGAATGTGTTGGCTACGTCGTTCTTGCGGTCGGTCGCCTCCAGGATGAAGTAACCTCGGCCGCCGATGGGGAGCGCTCCTTCCTGTTTGAGCGCATAGCGTCCGGGTGTTTTTTCGATCAGCTCGACGGGGCGGGACCGGGCGTGCACCGGGACACCGCGCACGCTGTCCACCTCGACGTAGTAGAGTCTCACCAGGCGCGGCGGAATGTCGTCGCGGGTGCGGATCACGCCGCTGGTAATGGTGTTGAGGGTCCGCTGCGTGCGGGAGTCGCGGATCTCGAAATGCAGGTGCGGGCCTGCGGACGAGCCTGTATTTCCCGACCAGGCGAACTGTTCGCCCTGTTTGAGCGGAAACTGGTCGGCCGGGGGATAGAGATTGATGCTGTTTCGCCGGGTGCGGTAACGCTCCTCGTGCACGTATTTTTCGATGTCGTCGCGGAACTTCGAGAGGTGGCCATATACGGAAGTCGTGCCGTTGGGATGGGTGATGTAGATGGCGCGTCCGTAGCCGCCCGGCGTGACGGCGATGCGTGAGATATAGCCGTCGGCGGTGGAGAGTACGGGTTTTCCCGTCACGCCGTCGGTTTTGATGTCTATGCCTGAATGGAAGTGGTTGGGACGCATTTCGCCGAAGTTGGCGGAGTAAAGCCCGGCCACGTCCCGCAGGGGAAAGACGTAATCGGCCGGATCGAGGTTTTGGGCCGAAACGGAAGCGCTGCACAGCAGCAGTGCGGAGATCAGAAGTCGTCGCATGGTTCGTCGTTTGTTTGGATCAATTCGCCGGCGGCATCGAGTACGGCGTCGTAGTCGTATCCGAGCGAAAGGCCGTAGCGGATCAGTTTGGTTTTCAAATCGTAAGTATCTTTGTATCGGGTCAGTCGGAGCTTTTTTTCGAGCTGTGTCCGCAGCCGTTCGGACTGGCTCGCCGGATCCAGTCTGGCAAGAGCTTCGTCGATGATCGCTGCGGCGATGCCTTTGAGCCGGAGCGAGGTGCGGATCTTGCGGGCGCCCCAGCCGCTCAGTCGGATTTTGTCGCGCACGAAGGCTTCGGCGTAGCGGCTGTCGTCGATGAATCGGTCGGTGAGGAGCTTTTGCAGCACGCCCTGCCGGGCCGAAGGGTCCACGCCCCAGCGCTGCATCAGCCGCAGGGCGTCGCCCGAGGATTTTTCGCTCCGGGCACAGAGCCGGATCAAGGCCGCATAAGCCTGTTCGGGCGTCTTGTCGCGTTTTATCTTCTTTGCAGGCTGCATGTCATGCGGTTTTTGTCGTTCAGGTCGCGGCGCACGGCGGTATCCGGAAACCCTTCCCGGGTCAGCATCCGGAGCGTTTCGTCCGCGAAGTTCTCGTGGATCTCGAAATAGAGCCGTCCGCCGGGACGGAGCAGCCGCCGGGCATTGCGGGCGATGGCCCGGTAGAAAATCAGCGGATCGTCGTCCTCGACGAAGAGCGCTTCCGCTGGTTCGTAACCCGTGACATTCACGCGCATCGAGGCTTTTTCTCTGCGGGGGATATAGGGGGGATTGGAAACGATCAGGTCGAACTGTTCCTGTTGTCCGGGGAATAGCTCCCCGAGGGTGTCGCCTTGTCGGAAATCCACTTCTGCATCGAGCCTCCGGGCATTTTCGCGGGCGATGGAGAGGGCTTTTTCGGAAATATCGACAGCTGTGACACGGGCGCCCGGGATCAGCCGGGCCAGTGTGACGGCGATGCTGCCGCTGCCGGTGCCGACGTCGAGTACGGCGGGATTGTCCGGAGCGGGGGATTCGGCGATCCAGCGGACCAGCTCTTCGGTTTCGGGACGGGGGATCAGCACCCCTTCCCGCACCTGAAAGTCGAGCCCGTAAAATTCGGTGTGTCCCAGCACGTATTGCAGGGGACGGCCGGCGGCCAGTTCGCCGATGATCCGGTCAAGCTCATTGATTCCGAGCTCTTTGTCCGGCTCGGCGACCAGGTCGGTCAGGCAGAGCCCGCCGAGTTCCATTACAACGATCCGGGCGATTTGCCGCGCTTCGCGCTCGCCGTAGAGGGCGGTGAGCGGCGTTTCGATCCGTGCGATGATTTCCCGGCGTGTCGGCATAGTCGGTCCGTTTATTCCGCAGTGCGCAGGGATTCGAGCCGTTCGAAGAAGTCGGGGAAGCTCTTGGCCACACATGCGGGATTTTCGATAACGACGGGGGTGTCGGCGTTCAGAGCCGCTACCGCGAGCGACATGGCGATGCGATGGTCGTCGTGGCTGTGCACGTGTCCGCCCCGGATGCGTCCGCCCCGGATTTTCATCGTATCCTCTTCGTCGAGATCGACCTCGATGCCGAGTTTGGCGTACTCCTCGCGGATCGACTCGGCGCGGTTGCCCTCCTTGTTCTCCAGCCGGGAGGTTCCTTTGATGACGCTCGTCCCCTCGGCTGAAGCGGCCAGGGCGGCCAGGGCCGGGAAAAGCCCCGGACATTGGGTCGCGTCGAATGAGAAGGCTTGCAGCGGACGGTGTGCGACGGTGATCGTATCGCCCTCGTCGATGACGGATGCGCCGGCCCGAACGAGGGCAGTCATAACGGCTGTGTCGGCCTGTCGGGAGAGTACCGAGAGGTTGCGGATCGTCACTTCGCCCGCGACGGCCCCCGCTACCAGCAGGAAGGCGGCCGCGCTCCAGTCGCTCTCGATTTCGAACTCCGCAGGCCGGTAGCGTTGTCCTCCGGCCACGTAGAATTCTTTATAGTCTTTATGCAGAATTTCGATGCCGAAGCGCTCGGCCGTGTCGATCGTGATGTCGATATAGGGGGTCGATATTACGTGGGGAACGTGAATCGTCGTCTCCTCTTCGGCGATCGGCAGGGCCAGCAGCAGTCCTGTGATGAACTGGGAGGAAACCAGCCCCTCTACCTGAACCTCGCCGCCCCGGATCGGGCCTTGGATATGGAGGGGAAGATGGTCGTTGCGGTCGTGAACCCGGACGCCCAGTGCCCGGAGCGTGCGGATCATCGTCCGGAACGAGCGGTGCAGCAGCGGTCCTTCGCCCACCACTCCGATCGGCGTGTCGCAGAGGGATGCGATCGGGGTGAAGAGCCGGGTGGAAAGCCCCGACTGGCCGACGTAGAGTTTGTCGCCTGCGGGGGAGAGGCCGCCGTCGATTTCGAGCGTGCGCTCTCCGGTGCGCCGTACCCGGGCGCCGAGCGCCTCGATGCAGCGGATGGCTGAACGGGTGTCGTCGCAAAATTCGATGTTATGCAGCCGGGAAGTACCTTCGGCCAGCAGCGAGGCGGCCAGGGCGCGCTGTGCGTAACTTTTAGAACATGGGGGAATGCAAATGCCTCGAACCCTCCCCGGAGGAACGGATTGATCCATAGACGGATAATTACTGTATTTTTCGGTGCGGCAGGTCGGAGTTTACGTCCGCTGCGGCACGTGTCAAAAAGTCGTTGTTTCGCTTTCCATTTCCCGAAGCCGGAATGATTCGCGCGAACTGTACGATGCAAACCGGTGTTCGAAAATGGTTGTCTGTTCGTTTTTTTTTCGGGATACGCTCCCGGAATCGGTTGTGAGTCCGCAATCCTTTCCGAACTTCGTTTCGGAGTTCCCGGTTTTGCCGGAAGGGGCGTTTGCCGCAGGCGGAAAACGGTTCCGGATTCCGGTGCGGCGCGGGGTCGCACCGTCGTAAGCCGGAGTCGGATTCCGCGAGGCCGATCCGCCGGACATTGCCCGGCAGAAGGCGGGCATGGTCTATTTCTCCTCGGACGGCTTCTCTTCGGCTGCGCTCGCGGGCTGTCCCTTGCGGAGTTTGTCGAGCGTAGGACTGCGCCGCAGTTCGAAGTGCTGTCCCAGATAGACCTTGCGGACCATCGGGTCGGCAGCCAGCTCCTCGGCCGAACCCGCCTTGAGGATTTTACCCTCGAACAGCAGGTAGGTACGGTCGGTGATGGCCAGCGTTTCATCGACGTTGTGGTCGGTGATGATGACGCCGATATTTTTGTTCTTCAGCGTAGCGACGATGCTCTGGATGTCTTCGACAGCGATCGGATCGACGCCTGCGAACGGTTCGTCGAGCAGGATGAAGGCCGGGTTGATCGCCACGGCGCGGGCGATTTCGGTACGTCGCCGCTCGCCGCCCGACAGCTGGATGCCGAGGCTCTTGCGTACTTTCTGAAGGCGGAACTCTTCGATCAGCGCTTCGCAGCGTGCGGCCTGTTCGTCCTTTTTCAGATCGGTCATCTCCAGAACGGCCTTGATGTTGTCCTCGACGCTCAAACGGCGGAAAACCGAGGCCTCCTGCGCCAGATACCCCACACCCATCTGGGCCCGGCGATAGACGGGCTCTTTGGTGAGTTCGGCTACCTGGCCGTTGTCGTCTTCGAGAAAGATCTGGCCTTCGTTGGGTTTGATCAGGCCGACGATCATATAGAACGTCGTGGTCTTGCCGGCTCCGTTCGGACCCAGAAGACCCACGATCTCACCCTGGTTCACGTCGATCGAAACGTGGTTCACCACGGTGCGGGCTTTGTATTTCTTGACGAGCTCGCTGGTGTAAAGACGCATTTTTTATGAAATTTTTTTACAAAGTTATGTTTTTTTCCGAATTATTTTTATCTTTACATTGAAATTTGTGTTTGAGAAGAGTTATGAAGCAAAATGAAGATTCCTTGCTGCGCGAGAAACTGAAAGAATATTTCGGCTTCTCTTCATTCAAGGGGAATCAGGAAGCCGTGATTCGCAATGTGTTGAGTGGAAAAGATACGTTCGTGCTGATGCCTACCGGCGGCGGCAAGTCCTTGTGTTACCAGTTGCCCGCCCTGCTGATGGACGGCGTGGCGATCGTCATATCGCCGTTGATCGCCCTGATGAAAAACCAGGTGGATGCCATGCGCACCTATTCTAACGATGCGGGAATCGCTCACTTCCTGAACTCTTCCCTGAACAAGAGTGCCATCGCGCAGGTGCGCAACGATGTGTTGGAGGGGCGGACCAAGCTGCTCTACTTCGCTCCGGAGTCGCTCACCAAAGAGGATAACGTGGCGTTTCTGCGCAAGGTCAAGGTTTCGTTCTACGCCATCGACGAGGCGCACTGTATTTCGGAGTGGGGGCATGATTTCCGTCCGGAGTACCGCCGCATTCGTCCGATCATCAACGAGATCGGCACGGCGCCCCTGATCGCCCTGACGGCGACGGCTACCCCCAAGGTGCAGATGGACATCCAGAAAAACCTGGGTATGAGCGACGCTTCGGTATTCAAGTCGTCGTTCAACCGCCCCAACTTGTATTACGAAATCCGGCCCAAGCACGATGTGGACCGGGAGATTATCCGTTACATCAAGCAGCACGAGGGCAAGAGCGGCATCATCTACTGCCTGAGCCGCAAGAAGGTCGAGGAGCTTACGGAGTTGCTCGTAGCCAACGGCATCCGGGCTTTGGCCTATCACGCCGGTATGGACGCCCAGACACGTGCGGCCAATCAGGACGACTTCCTGATGGAGCGGGCCGATGTGATCGTGGCCACGATCGCTTTCGGCATGGGTATCGACAAACCCGACGTGCGCTATGTGATCCATTACGATATTCCCAAGTCTCTGGAGGGATATTATCAGGAGACGGGGCGTGCGGGACGCGACGGCGGCGAAGGACACTGCCTTACCTTTTATAGTTATAAGGATATTCAGAAGCTGGAGAAGTTCATGCAGGGCAAGCCGGTGGCCGAGCAGGAGATCGGCAAGCTGCTGCTGCTCGAAACCGTGTCGTACGCCGAAAGTTCGATGTGCCGTCGCAAGACGCTGCTGCACTATTTCGGGGAAGAATATCCTGAGGAGAACTGCGGCTGCTGCGACAACTGCCTCCACCCCAAACCCAAGATCGACGCCCAGGCGTCGCTTCGCATGGCGCTCGAGGCGTTGCGCGATCTGGGGGACAAATTCAAGGCGGACTACCTGGCCAGCGTGCTGGTCGGTAAGAATACCGCGTTGATCAAGAGTTACGGACACAACAAGAGTGAATGGTTCGGGGCCGGTGCGGACCATGACATCCGTTATTGGGGAGCCGTGATCCGTCAGGCGCTGATTATGGGCCTTATCGATAAGAATATCGAAAATTACGGATTGCTGTCGATCAATGCCAAAGGAGAGGAGTTCATCGCCGCACCCCGCCCGGTTTATATAACTCTCGACCACGACTACGACGAGGAGGAGAAAGAGACCGATGCGGTGGCTCCTACGGGTAAAGGAGGGGCGGCCGACGAGGAGCTGTTCTCGATGCTCAAGGATTTGCGGAAGAAGGTGGCGCGGCAGCATGATTTGCCTCCGTTCGTCATCTTCCAGGATCCGTCGCTCGAAGATATGGCGATCCAGTACCCGATCACCATCGAGGAGATGCAGAACATCTCGGGCGTGGGTGTGGGCAAGGCCCGCAAGTTCGGCGAGGAGTTCATCCGCCTGATCCGCGCCTATGTGGAGGAGAAGGAGATCGTCCGCCCGCAGGATATGATCGTCAAGTCGGTGGGCAACAAGTCCGGCAACAAGATTTTCATCATCCAGGCCATCGACCGCAAGATGGATTTCGAGGATATCGCCCGGACCAAAGACCTCGATTTCGACGAACTGCTGACCGAGATCGAAGGGATCGTCAATTCGGGAACGAAACTGGATATTTCCTACTACATCGAACAGGTGATAGACGAGGATAAATCCAATGATATTTACCTCTATTTCAAGGAGGATGCCCAGAGCGATTCGCTCGACGAGGCGATCGAGGAGCTGGGCGGCGACTATACCGAGGAGGAGATCCGGCTGGTACGTATCAAGTTCATGTGCGAACAGGGCAACTGACGGGGCGGGCAGAGGCGTTCCTTATGTATAACAGAGTGCGGGAAATCCCGCGAACTTATGCAGATATGGGGTATAGATTGCAGCGATTCAGAGTAATACTGATGACATCCATAGCGATTATGATCGTGGTGACGGCCGTATGTCTGTTCGTACATCCGACCTCCGGAGGCGCACTTTTAGTGCTGGCGCTCGGCGGGAGTCTGGCGGCCCTTATCCTGGATTACCGGCGCAGGGAGCGGGAGCGGAAGAAAAGCAAATGAGAATCGTTTAACCATAAATCGAGAAGCTATGAAAAAGAAGAACGCACAATTTAACAAGAAGACGGCGACCGTCGCGTTGATTTTTATGCTGGCTACGATCATGTGGCTTACGATCAATGTCGTTTGGTGCTTGCACGACGGTCATTATGCAAACCTGATTATTCCGGTGCTTTTCGTCGTCGCGGGCGTCGCAATGTTTTACAACGAATTTCACAAGAAACCTCGCAAGCATGTCGAGGATGTGAAGAAATACCTCTGATGATTGTGTCGTCCGAAAGGCCAGTCCGAAGCTTTCTGCGGCCGGTAAATCAGGGCAGAGGGGTGTCGTTGGGCGAGAGCCGGTCCGGTGAAGGAAAATATGCCGGCCGACGGATGCGGCTTCGGGCCGTTTCTGTGGTCGGAGCGGAATCGAACGGGTGCGCGTCCTGCACCCGACGGTGTTCGGAGAAAGGGTACGACGCTTCCGATAAGCGGCCGAAGAGGGCGTCCGCTCCGGGAGGTGCCGGACGGTAGGCGCGAAGCGGTCGCCGTCGGCAGAGACGGAGAAGATCGGCTCTGTGCCGGAAGAGTCCGGGATGGAGACTCCGGGAAAGATATTCAACCGAAACGAATGAGTGAAGTAAGAGCGAAGAAAGCGTTGGGCCAGCATTTTCTGGTCGATCTCAATATTGCCCGCAAAATATGCGATTCGCTGGGCGGCGGTACGTCCGAAAAACCGTGTCCGGTGTTGGAGGTGGGATGCGGCATGGGTGTTCTGACCCGATTTTTGCTGAAACGGACGGATGTCGTGACATACGGCGCCGAAATAGACTCCGAAAGCGTGGCGTATCTGCATGCGCATTATCCCGAATTTACACCCCGCCTTATGGAGGGCGATTTCCTGAAAATGGATTTGCGGACGCTGTTTCCCGAAGGACTGCGTGTGATCGGCAATTTCCCTTACAATATTTCGTCCCAGATATTTTTCAAGGTGCTCGAAAACCGGGACTTGATTCCGGAGTGCGTCGGGATGATCCAGAAAGAGGTCGCCGTGCGTCTGGCGGAGCCTCCCGGCTCGAAGGAGTACGGCATCTTGAGCGTGTTGTTGCAGGCATGGTATGACATAGAGTACCTGTTTACGGTCAATGAAACGGTGTTCAATCCGCCGCCCAAAGTCAAGAGCGCCGTCGTGCGTCTGCGCCGCAACGGAGTGGACCGGCTCGACTGCGACGAACGGTTGTTCGTCCGCGTGGTCAAGGCCTCGTTCGGCCAGCGCCGCAAGATGTTGCGCAACTCCCTGCGGGCGGCTTTCGGCGATTTCGGAGGGGTGGAACATCCCTTCTTCACGCAGCGTGCCGAGCAGCTTTCGGTTGCCGATTTCGTCGAACTGACACGGTGGGTGGAGGAGCATATTTATCCGAATGATTAGAAATGATGCTATTTTCAGTATAATAACCTAAAAAAACAAAATGTTATGAAGAGAATTTTGATGGGGGGGGTATTTGGAGCCCTTGCTTTGACACTGAGTTCGTGTTATAGCACACGAATCCTTTATGGTAATGTGGAGCGTAATGAGCCGCTTGTTCAGGTAAATCGGGAATGGAATCACCATTTGATTGCAGGATTGATCCCGGTCGGAAACGGAAAAGTTGAAGCTGCGGAGTATGTCGGCGGAGCTCCGGATTATGTCGTGAAAACGAATATGAGTTTTCTGAATTTATTGGTATCCGGTATTACTTTCGGCATTTATACGCCGACACAAACCAAGTTCTACGTTCCTTTGCGATCGGTGGATAGCACCGAGGGTAAAGAACGGATTAAAACGGATGAGTAAATAATAAATAAATTATAATCCGCTCCGACTTTTTAAGCCGGAGCGGATGCGTTTGAGGGAGAATCCATATTATAATTTTGTGAATGGATCGACCGCTCCCACGACGGCCGTGATAAGATCTTCGCGGCGGAGGTATTTGACGGCCAGCCGTTGTACCTCGGCCGGGGTGATTGCCTGTATCCGGCGGATGTTCTCTTCGATGACACCGTTGTTCGTGCCGCAGAGGAGGTTTTCGATCGTCACGTCGGCGATGCCGAACGGTCCGTCGAGGATGCGCATCACCTCGCCCGTCATGATGTTCTTCACCAGCGAAAGTTCCTCTTCGGGCATCGGCTCCCGGCGCAGCCGTTCGATTTCGTTGTAAATTTCCCGAAGTGCCGGGGCCGTCACCTCGGCTCCGACCTGGGCAGCGATTCCCAGGTAACCCTCCCGCTCGAAATTGACCATGGCGGCACCCACGCCGTACGTGTAACCGTGCTCGCCGCGCAGGTTTTGCATCAGCCGCGAGCCGAAATAGCCGCCCAGTACCGTAGCGACGACCTGCATCCCGACGAAATCGGGATGTGTGCGGGTGAAGAGCAGACGCCCTACGCGCAGCGAGGATTGCACGGCGTCGGGCCTTTCGACGAAACGATAGGCTTCGCTGCGGGGAGCCGGAAAATCGGCTGTGGCGCTGCGGTCGGCACGGGGGAGTTTTTCGGCCAGGGCGCCGATGCCTTGCAACTCCTCCTCCCCGATGCGGCCGCTGCATACGACCAGACAGTTTTCGGCCGTATAGAGTCGGCGGTAGAGTGATTCCAGGTCTGCACGCGTGAGCGTGTCGTAATCTTTCTCGGGATAGGAGATGCCGTAGGGATGTTTGTCGCCGAAGAGAGCTTCGGCGAAGATTTCACGCACGACGGTATCGACCTTGCGCCGTTCGATCGTGAGGGTCTGCTTGCGTTTTTCGCAATAGGCACGCAATTCGTCCTCCGGGAAAAGCGGTTGCAGGAGGATTTGTTCCGCGACTTCGAGGGTCGGGCCGAAAAATTTCGATAACGAACTGAAACTGATATATACGTAGTCCCGATCGACATTGACTTCGAAGTAGGAACCGTGGAAATCGAGCCGTTCGGCGATTTGCCGGGCCGTCATGTCGCGGCTGCCTTCGCTCAACATATTGGCCGTCGCGGAGGCTGCGAAAGGCGCGTGCTGCATCGACGATCCGGCGCGGAAGACGAACGTGAAGCGCAGGACTTCGAAATCGTCGGACGGAATGGCGTAGAGGGAGGCTCCGTTCGGGAGCGTATGGCGCTGGGCGCGGGGTACATCGACCTCGCGGGGAGTGATCAGGGGCGGTTGTTTCATTGTTTGGCTCGGTAGATTAGGGTGGAACGATTTTCGGGACGGAACGTGCGGCGGCTGAAGTCGGCGATCTGTTCGGCCGTTTGCGAACGGTAGATCGTCACTTCCCGGTTGATGAGGGGCAGATCGCCGAGCATCTCGTAGAAGCCGAGGTTCATCGCCTTGTTCATCACGTTAAGCTCGCCGAACAGGGTATTCGCTTCGAATTTGTTCTTGATCTTCTCCAGCTCGTATTCGTCGATCTTCTCCGTTTGCAGGATTTCGATTTCACGCAACAGGGCTGCTTCGGCCTGTTCGACGGTGGTCGAGGGCAGCAACTGGGCCGTGAAGACGAAAAGCCCCGGATCGACTTCTCCGGAAACGTAGGCATTGACGCTTCCCAGCAGCCGCTGTTCTCTGACCAGATGCTGATAGAGGCGTCCCGATTCTCCGCCTGCCAGCAGGTCGGAGGTCATATCGCCCAGGAAGAAGTCCGGAGAAGTGCGCGAGCCTATGTGGTAAGCCAGTACGATCATCGTGGCTGGTACGTTGCGTTCGACCTCCTCCCGTCGGGATTCGGTTTGCGGCGGTTCCTGCGGAAGCGATGCCGCAGGTTGCGGATTGTCCGCGATCGGGTCGAACCATTTTTCGCACAGGGCGATCGTCCGCTCTTCGGGGATATCTGCCGAGATGGAGAGAATGGCGTTCGACGGGTGGTAGAAACGGCGGTAGAAATCGCGCACTTCGTCGAGCGAGGCTCCGGCGATGTGATCGGGCGAAAGTCCGATCGTCGCCCACCGGTAGGGATGCACGCGGTAGGCCAGGGCCCGCAACAGCATCGACATATCGCCGTAGGGTTGGTTGAGGTATCGTTGTTTATACTCCTCGATGACAACCCGTTTCTCGGTTTCGAGGTTTTCCTGCGAGATGTCGAGTCCCGTCATGCGGTCGCTTTCGAGCCAGAGGGCCGTTTCGATGTTGTCCTTGGGCAGGGTGATGTAAAAGTCCGTGTAGTCGTTGTTGGTGAAGGCGTTGTTCTCCCCGCAGGCCATCTGTACCGGTGTATCGAAGTCGGGAACCGCCTTCGTGCCCCGGAACATGAGATGTTCGAACAGGTGGGCGAAGCCCGTGCGGGAGGGATTCTCGTTGCGGGCCCCGATCTTGTAGAGCAGGTTTACGGCGGCCAGTTTGGACGAGCGGTCGCGGTTCACGACGACCGTCAGCCCGTTCGGAAGCGTATGTTTCTGGTAGTTGATCACGTTGTTGCAAATTTTTTCAAAGGTACGATTTTATTTGCAAAAAGCGTGCTCCGAAATGGAATGGCCGTTTCTCCTTGTTTTTGAAGCGTTTCGATAGAAGGTGTTGATACTGTTATTTTTATAACATTGTACGTTGCGATATTTGTCCGGAAATATGGCGGAATTTTCGTTTGGAATTTTTAACTTTGTGCCGATTCAGGCAGATTTCACAGCTGAAATAGTACAATCTAATACCGATAAAAATGGCAGAAAAGAAATTTATCACATGCGACGGTAATTACGCGGCAGCCCACATAGCTTATATGTTCTCGGAGGTTGCGGCGATTTACCCCATCACTCCGTCCTCGACGATGGCGGAACTTGTCGATGAGTGGGCCGCTCAAGGTCGTAAAAATATTTTCGGAGAAACAGTCCGGGTAGTCGAGATGCAGTCGGAGGCCGGTGCCGCCGGCGCCGTGCACGGATCGCTGCAAAGCGGTGCGCTGACTACGACTTTTACGGCATCGCAGGGTCTGTTGCTGATGATTCCCAATATGTACAAGATCGCCGGCGAGTTGTTGCCCGGCGTATTCCACGTATCGGCGCGTGCGCTGGCGGCCCAGTCGCTTTCGATCTTCGGCGACCATCAGGACGTGATGGCCGCGCGTCAGACCGGCTTCGCAATGCTCGCCACCTCGTCCGTGCAGGAGGTGATGGACCTGGCAGGTATCGCGCATATCGTGTCGCTCAAGGCACGCGTTCCTTTCCTCCATTTCTTCGACGGATTCCGTACTTCGCACGAGATCCAGAAGATCGAGCTGATCGACGAAGCGGCGCTGACCGCGATGCTCGACCGCGACGCGCTGAAGGCGTTCCGTGCCGGAGCGCTCAACCCGGCTCATCCCGTTACGCGCGGCACGGCCCAGAACCCCGACATCTATTTCCAGACCCGCGAGGCGTCGAACAAGTTCTACGATGCGATTCCCGACATGGTAGCCGAGGCGATGGAGAAAATATCCGAGATCACGGGCCGCACCTACAAGCCGTTCACCTATTACGGTGCTCCGGATGCGGAGCATGTCGTCATTGCGCTGGGTTCGGTGACCGAAACGCTGAAGGAGACGGTCGATTACCTGAATGCCAAAGGCGAGAAAACGGGCGTGGTGACCGTACACCTGTTCCGTCCCTTCTCGGTAAAATATCTGACGGCTGTACTGCCCCAGACGGTCAAACGCATCTGCGTACTCGACCGCACGAAGGAGCCGGGAGCCAACGGCGATCCGCTCTATATGGATGTCGTCGAGGCGTTCGCCACCTGCAAGGAGATCCCCTGCGAGCGCAAGCCGCTCATTATCGGCGGCCGCTACGGTCTTTCGTCGAAAGATACTACGCCGGCACAAATGCTGGCCGTTTTCGCCAACCTGAAGGCGAACGAACCCAAGAATCAGTTCACGGTGGGCATCGTGGACGACGTGACGTTCCGTTCGCTGCCCGTAGGCGAGGAGATTTCGCTGGCGAAGCCCGGTACGTTCGAGGCTCTCTTCTTCGGACTGGGCGCCGACGGTACGGTGGGTGCCAACAAGAACTCGATCAAGATCATCGGTGGTACGACCGACAAATATTGCCAGGCCTATTTCGCATACGACTCGAAGAAGTCGGGCGGCTACACGGCTTCGCACCTGCGCTTTGGCGACAAGCCGATCACCTCGCCCTACCTGGTGACCACGCCCGATTTCGTGGCGTGCCACGTGCCTTCGTACGTGGATAAGTACGACGTGCTGAAGGGCCTCAAGCCGGGCGGTTCGTTCCTCTTGAACTCGGTGCACGATGCCGAAACGACCTGCCGGACGCTGCCCGATCACATGAAGGTTTTCCTGGCCAAGAATAAGATCAACTTCTATATCATCAACGCTACGAAGATCGCGGCGGAGTTGGGGCTCGGTTCGCGCACCAATACGATCATGCAGGCGGCATTCTTCAAAATCGCGAACGTGATTCCTTTCGAGAAGGCCGTCGAGGAGATGAAGAAAGCGATCTATAAGAGCTACGGCAAGAAGGGCGAGGACATCGTCAATATGAACTATGCGGCCGTCGATGCGGGCGGTAACGCAGTCGTGAAGGTCGAAGTCCCGGCCGAGTGGACGAATATCGAGCTGAAACCGGCCGATCACGGCGTGGATATGGCTCGTCCGGAGTTCGTGCGCAACATCGTCGATCCGATCAATGCCCTCAAGGGAGATCTGCTGCCCGTGTCGGCATTCAACGGACGTGAAGATGGTACGTGGGAGAACGGAACCGCTGCATGGGAGAAGCGCGGCATCGCCGTCAATGTCCCCGAATGGCAGGTCGATAAGTGTATCCAGTGCAACCAGTGCGCGTACGTTTGTCCGCACGCTGTGATCCGTCCTTTCCTGGCGACCGAGACCGAGGCGGCTGCATCGGGCACCGAATGGAAACAGGGATTGGGCGACACGAAGGAGTATAAGTTCCGCATCCAGATCTCGCCGCTCGACTGTACGGGGTGCAGCAACTGTGTGGACGTTTGTCCCGCCAAGGAGAAGGCGCTCATTATGAAGCCGCTCGAAAGTCAACTCGGACAGCAGAAGAACTGGGATTACATCACCAAACATATCGGTTACAAGAAGGTGGTCGATAAGACCAAGTCGGTCAAGAACCTGCAATTCGAGCAGCCCTTGTTCGAGTTCTCGGGCGCTTGCGGCGGCTGCGGCGAAACTCCCTATATCAAGGCGATCTCCCAGCTTTTCGGCGACCGGATGATGGTGGCCAATGCCACGGGGTGTACGTCGATTTACAGCGGTTCGGCACCTTCGACTCCTTATTGCAAGAATGCGGATGGTCGCGGTCCGGCATGGGCCAATTCGCTCTTCGAGGACAATGCCGAGTTCGGTCTGGGTATGTATGTCGGTGCGGAGAAGCTGCGCGATCGGATTCAGATGCTGATGGAAGAGGCTATCGCCCAGTGCCAGCGTTGCTCCGAAGAGCTGAAGGGCGTTATGCGCGAGTGGATCGAAGCACGGGTTTCGTCGACCCGGTCGGCCGAAGTCGCTGCCCGTCTGGTTCCGATGATGGAGGCTTGCGGCTGCGACTATTGCCGGCAGATACTGGAGTTGAAGGATTTCCTGGTGAAGCAGTCGCAATGGGTGATCGGCGGCGACGGTTGGGCTTACGACATCGGTTTCGGCGGTTTGGATCACGTGCTGGCTTCGGGGCTGGATGTGAATGTTCTGGTGCTCGATACGGAGGTTTATTCCAACACGGGCGGTCAGTCGTCCAAGGCGACTCCGGTGGGTGCCGTCGCCAAATTCGCGTCGGCAGGTAAGCGCATCCGCAAGAAGGATCTGGGTGCGATTGCGATGACGTATGGCTACGTGTATGTGGCTCAAGTGTCGATCGGTGCTTCGCAGGCCCAACTTTTTAATGTCCTCAAGGAGGCGGAAGCCTATCCCGGTCCGTCGCTCGTAATCGCTTATGCGCCGTGTATCAATCACGGTATCAAGGGCGGTATGACCCGGACACAGACGGTCGGCAAGCAGGCAGTAGAGTGCGGTTACTGGCATCTGTGGCATTATAATCCGCAGTTGGAGGAGCAGGGCAAGAATCCGTTCGTACTCGATTCGAAAGAACCCGACTGGGCGAAGTTCCGCGATTTCCTGCTCAAGGAGGTCCGTTATACGTCGCTCAAGGCCGTTTCTCCGGAGGATGCCGAAGCGCTTTTCCAGGCAGCCGAACAGAATGCCCGGTGGCGGTATGAAGGGTATGTTCGTCGGAGCAAGATCGAATACTAAACGAATAATATTCCGTAGTATAAAGGGCAGCCTCGATCGAGGCTGCCCTTTATCGTGCTTGTTGCACCGGTTCTAATCTTCCTCTTCGAGTTGGAAGATCGCTTCGACCGGTTGCCGGAAGGTACGTGCGATCTTGAGTGCGAGCAGGGTCGAGGGGATGAACTTGCCGCTTTCGATGGCATTGATCGTTTGGCGGCTGACGCCGATCTGCTCGGCCAATTGCTGTTGAGTGATGCGGACGACAGCCCGCTGGACACGGATGTTATTCTTCATGGCGCAGGTTGCGGTTCAGTCTGTAAAGATTGAAGTGATAGACGAGCAGGAAGATGACCAGCGGAGTAGCCATGCCGCAGGCCATTACCGTGAGGTAGTTGATGTTGTAGATCGACAGGGATACGACGATCAGGAGCAGGTAGTTGATCCACATGGCGGCCATCAGGGCGTTGAGCCGGATATGCTGAATCATTTCGTCTTCGATTTTTTCGCGGGAGAAGCCGATGAAGAGAGCGCCGACGACCGTGCCGATGATGGCGATGTTGTTCATTACCGTTTCGCGGAAAAGCCAGCGGTCGAAATTTTCGCCGAAGAAGCAGATCGAACAGCCGAGCAGAAATGCGGGAACGAAGATCGCCCAGCCGATTTTCTTAAAACCGTTGGGCAGTAAAAGAGTTGTTTTCATAGTCGTCCTAATTTTTAGGTGATTATTATTGACAAGACAAATGTAAAGCATATTTTACAATAATGCAAGTATAATTTACATTTATTTCTCTTTTACGAAGTAGGAGGATGTCGTCTGCCGTTCGCACGCTCTCCGACAGACGATGGGAAATTAGTGCTTGTCATGGGCCGGAAGCCCGGTGGAGTGGTTGAAGGAGCAATTCGAGACGCGGATAGGGAGCGTAATTATTCCATCCGGTCAGAAGAGAAAGGCGGGCGGAGAGGGGCGTGCAGAGTTTCCGATTCGTTCGGTACACAAAAAATCCGTTGCGGAATGAGGGGTTATCGCAGATATTTATTACTTTTACATTTGAATTGGGTGTACTCCCTCTTCAGGACATATTAGATATAAAGAAGCGTTATGCTTGTCTTGTAAGTTAGAAACCTGAGAAATTTCAAACGTAGTACAAGGATTGGCATAGTGGTTCTCACGCTTTAGCGTGGGCTGCTATATCCATTATCTGTACTACAAGGTTTTCTCAGGACCTCTAACTTAAGATGTGGCGTTGCAGTTCCACGCTTCTCGTGTTTTATAAAGGTTCTTATGGCAACTGGAGGACAGAAAAAACTTGATGATATGAAAAATTTATTTTTAATGACAATGTCGCTTCTGTTTTCAATGGCTGCACATGCGCAACAAGACGTTACCCGATTTCTCGGAATCCCGGTCGATGGGAGCAAGAGTGAGATGATCCACAGGCTGAAGGAAAAAGGTTTTCAATATAATCAATCGACAGGTGCTCTAAGAGGAGAATTTAATGGTCTAGAAGTCGATATTTATGTAGTGACAACCAAAAATAAAGTTAGCCGTATTATGGTTGCTGATGTTAATACTGTTGATGAGACGAATATTCGAATAAGATTTAATAACCTTTGTGAACAGTTCGCTGATAATCCTAAATATATATCATTGGCAGATAATTGTATGATTCCTGAAGATGAAGATATTTCTTATGAAATGTCAGTTCATGACAAACGCTATGAGGCTATTTTCCATCAACTTGCATTTGATGAAAAAGGTTGGACGGCAAAATCAGACCCTGAACTGTTATCTAAATATACGGAAGAACAATTGGAGCATCCGACCGCAGAAATTGAAACAGAGATTGCAGCGGTCCGTTTAAGACGTAAGTTGGAAGATTTTTATTCTTGTTCAAAAAGACCTGTGTGGTTTATGATATCAGACTTTTACGGAAAATATTACATAATAATGTATTACGATAACGAATACAATCGTGCTAACGGGGAAGATTTATAACAGATATAACGGTGATAAAAAGAATACATTGAATCAAGAAATTTCCCTTAAAGGAGGAAAATGATAGATAGTTTTGGGAAAATAAAAAATGCTACGAAACTCGTAGCATTTTTTATCTGTATAGCGATTCTTTTACTCGCTCAACGGAGTAACGCTTACATACGATTTGCCTTCGCGTTTTTTGCAGAAGGAAACCGTGCCGTCAACCAGTGCGAAGAGCGTGTGATCCTTGCCGATACCTACGTTCTCGCCCGGATTGTGGACAGTACCTCTCTGGCGAACGATGATGTTGCCAGCTTTAGCGAACTGACCACCGAAAAGTTTGATGCCGAGTCGCTTGCTTTCCGACTCGCGGCCGTTCTTTGAACTACCTACACCTTTTTTGTGTGCCATGTTTCTCTAAATTTAAGGTTATGCGACAATTTCTTCAACGAGAATCTGGCTCAAGAACTGGCGATGGCCGTTCTGCTTCTGATAGCCTGTTCTGCGTTTCTTCTTGAACACGAGGACTTTGTCGTCCTTCAGGTGCTTGAGAATCTTACATTTCACCGAGGCGCCTTCTACTACAGGTGCACCTACCTTGACCTGACCGTCGTTGTCTGTGAGCAGGACTTTGTCGAAACTCACCGACGAATTTTCTTCGCCGGGAAGACGGTGGACATAGAGTTTCCGACCTTTTTCAGCTTTGAATTGCTGACCTGCAATCTCTACTATAACGTACATTGATTGAATTGTATGTGTTTGTACATAAATTTCAGAGTGCAAATATAAGGATATTTATTGAAAAAACAAAGAGGGGCAATTTTTTCTTGCAGACATTTGTTTTGGCACGTTTTTCGGTGTATCTTTGATCGTGTAAACAGTATGTATATCAAATGTATCGTATCTTAATCGTGTCGGAGGATTTCGTCTTGCGCAAGGCCGTAGCTTTTTCTCTGAATGACTTGGATGCTTATATCGAATGCGCTGATACGGTCGGTGCGATGCTCGTGCTTCACCGGGAATCGCGCTTCGACCTGATGATCGTCATGGGGACCGCAGCCGAAATGTGCCGTCAGGAAGTGATGGAGGCGCTGCGGACGGATAAAGCCCGGCGTACGCGGGTCTTCGTGATCTCGTGGCCGCAATCCGAACAGATGGTACGGAGTATGTACCGGATGGGCGTGAACCAATACATGACCTTGCCGGTGAGCCTGCACCGGTTGCGGCGGAAAGTCATCAACGAGCTAATCGATCGGGAAAAATGGAAATGACGTTTTGGTGGTGCATCGGGGCCGTTTTGGTTTCAGGAGCTGTTTTGGCCGGAAGCTGGTGCGTGCAACGGTTTGCAGGTCGTTTTTGCCTCAGGCGGGATGCCGAACGCCGTGAAAAGTATTTGAACAGCGTGTTGTGGATGCTCTTCTCCGGAACCGAAGAGTGCGCTCACTGTCCCGAGGCGATGTCTTCGCGGGATAGGCGCCTTATCGCCGAGGATATTGCCGACCTGGTGGATTCTACGTACGGGCTCGATCCGGCGCCGTTGCGTCGGATCGTCGAGCGTCAGAGGCTCGATGTTTTCCTGCTGCGTCGTATTCGCCGCAACGGAGGTTACCGCAGGGCTTATTACCTGCATCTGCTTTCCCGAATGCCCGTCGATGAAAAAACAGTTCGGGCAGTGGAACGTTATACGCATAGCAGGAACCGTTATGTCCGCTTCTGTGCGTTGAGCGTGCTGTTGATGTCCGACATGTCGTCGCTTTCCGCGAGAATCGATGCCTACTCTCATCGACTTTCGTACTTCGAGCTTTCCGAAGTGCTCCGTATGTTGCGGCAGAATGTGCAGCCCATCGACTACGAGCCTTTGATACTGTCGCCGAACCGGAATCTGCGGATGCTCGGACTCAGTGTCGTCTGGCGTTTCGGAATCGAAGATGCGGAGGAGATCCTGCTGCGGATCGTTGCCGAAAACCGGCCCGAGGAGTCCGTCGGTGCGATGTACGTTCTTTGTACGCTGCACAGTGTGATTACGCGTCCCGAAGTGGAAAAATTCGTGGGCGGAATGAATCCCGTTCAGCGCAGGGTACTGCTGCGTTATATTGCCCGGCAGGGATACTCCGCGAACGCTTTGCAGGTATTCATTCCTGAAGAGGAGAAGCGATATTATGTGTCGTTGGTCGATTCGTATAAATTGAATGTCGGATAGTATGTGGTTCATTGAGTTAGGTACGATTTGCGTGACGGTTGCCGTCGTGGTGCGTGTCTGGTGGCTGGTAGTTCAAGTGTTGAGGGCGCGTAACAAGCGTCGTTTGCTGTCCCGTATGTTCGGCGTGGTTTCCGATTCGCCCGATTTTATCGGAATTTCGGCGATTTGCCACGACATAGATTCCGTTTCCCAGGTGGCCGACCTGCTCGATGTGGAGTATGCCAGTTACGAATTGCTGGTGGTGATGGACGCCCGTCTGAAACCGGAGTTGTTTCATGAGATGCTCCGGCATTACCGGATGATGCGGGTGGATTATCATCCGTTCGAAGCCTGTTCTCAGTTGGGTGTACGGGGATTCTACCGCTCCCAGACGCGGGGTGTCAATCGTCTGACGCTGCTCGATCAGATGGAGGCGTTTTCCGTAATTTCGTCGGATGCGGCCGTGCGGGCTGCGTCGTACGACTATATTTTGCCGATCGGCCGCAATCTGCGTCTCGAACGGGGCGCGATCGACCGTTTGGCGATGGAACTGGCGGTCCATCCGATCCACTCCATATCATTGGTGCGGACGGCTGTGGGACCGTTGTTGCAGCTTTATGCCCGGGAGTATGTCGGCCGACTGGGACGTTTCGACCGCTCCGACGGAAACGAGTTGCCCCGCAAAGAGCGGATTACGTTGTACGAACCGTTGTTTTATGACTTGCATCCTTCCCGCTACGCATGGATTTTAACTCTGGGAGGGATGTCGCTCCTGGCCGGATGTGCGGTCGTTGCATGGGTGTTCGGGTGGTTGCCCGTCACGTTGTTGCTATTGGATATATTGTTGCTTTGGGGGCTGTCCCTGTGGCTGAACTCCATTGCTACGCCCGTCTCCTCCGGGAAACGGGATACTGCGCTCGGGGCCATGTGACGGCAGCCGGGTTTTTTATTGCCGGAAATTTTACGGATCCGGGGATTAATACTACCTTTATCCTGTCTTACCGATCAAAAATATCATTATGCTTGACAACGAGCTCAAATCATACCTTTTGCCCAACCTTTTCAATGCGGCGGTGCGGGCCGGGGCAGCCATTATGCAGGTTTACAAAAACAAGGAGGATTACGACATCAGCATTAAGAGCGACAAGACTCCGATTACCGTCGCGGACCGCCGGGCGCACGATACGATCAAGGCCTATCTGGGACCTACCCGTATTCCGATTCTGAGCGAAGAGGGGCGTGAGATGCGGTACGAGGAGCGCTGCAACTGGGAGCTGTTCTGGCTGGTGGACCCGCTGGACGGAACGGTGGAGTTTATCAAGGGAAACAACGAGTTTACGGTCAATATCGCCCTGATGGAGAATAACCGGAGCGTGGCGTCGGTGGTGTACGTTCCCTATTTGAGCAAGATGTACCTCGCGTGGCGCGGGGGCGGCGCTTTCCTGAAAGAGGGGGTGGCGGCCGATCCCGACGCGGAGTATTCGTACGGGCAGATTGTCGAAAGTATGCGGCGCCTGCCTGCGGAGTCGGCGCGGCATGAACATCCCCGGGTCGCCGTGTCCCGGTCGCACAAGTCGCCCGAACTCGCGGAGTATATCGAGGAATTGCGAAAGAGCCATCCTGATTTGGAGGTCGTGGAGCAGGGCAGCTCCTATAAATTTTGTTTGCTGGCCGAAGGTGCGGTGGATTACTATTTTCGGACGACCTCCACGTATGAATGGGATACTGCGGCGGGGGAGTTGATTCTCTCTGAAGCCGGGGGCGAAACGCTTTCGCTGCCGGATTATCGTCCGCTGCGTTACAACAAGACGGATCTGGTCAATCCTTGGTTCATCTGTTGCGCCCGCAAAATGCCGGATTGTAGGCCGGAGGCGGAGAGGATGATCGGGGTGTCTTCCGCAGCGGATTGACCGCATCCCGGCATCGTGGGGTGAAACCGCGAAAATAGAAACACGGGTAATCTGATCGGATTACCCGTGTTTTCGGTCTGCAGAGAATTTGCCGCCGATTATTTTTTGGCGGAGCCGTGTACTGCGGCTGCCGCTTCGGGGGTGCAGGCGGCGCAGTTGCCCGAGCATCCGGGCTCCGATGCGCAATCTTCGAGTCCCGCCATCTGTTCGCGGGTCTCCTGAACGGCGCATTTGATACCCAGTTTGCGCATGTTTTCGTTGGTGGAAATTTCGGAGTCGATGTGGTGTCCCTTGAAAATCAGGGTGAGCGACATGGCCAGGACGAAAAGTCCGACGGCCAGAATCGCCAAAAGAATTATGATTAACCAGGTTGGCATGGTAACTGAAATTTAATAGTGGAAATTTGGGTGTTCCGATGCAAATTTATACATTTGTGTTATTAATTGCAAAAATGCTGCCCGGAATGATCCGGGCGTATGCTGACAGAGTAAATCCGGTATGAAAATCGTTATTGCGGGTGCGGGCGAAATGGGAAGCCATCTGGCGAAAATGCTCAGTGGCAACGGGCACGACATCACGGTCATAGACAGCGATCCGAAGCTGCTGGCCGATGTGGCCAGCCTGGCCGACGTGCTGACGGTCGAGGGCGACTCCACGACCTTTGCCGTGTTGCGGAAGGCTTCGGTGCGAAAGTGCGACCTGTTCATCGCCGTCAATCATGTCGAGAACGACAACGTGGTGGCAGCGGTGCTGGCCAAGCAGCTCGGGGCCAAGAAATCCATCGCCCGGATCGACAACAACGAATACCTGGAGCCCAATAACAAGGAGATTTTTATCAACATGGGTATCGACTACCTGTTCTATCCGGAAAAGGTGGCGGCTCAGGAGGTGATCAATCTGTTGGGGCACACTTCGACGACGGAGTACGTCGATTTTTCGAGCGGACGGCTTTCGCTCGTGGTTTTCCGTCTTGATCCGACCTCGTCGCTCATCGGACGCGAACTTTCGGGTTTCAAGGACGATGCGGCGCAGCTCAGCTATCGGACGGTGGCGATCGCTCGCGGCGGTCAGACCATCATCGCCCGGCAGGATGAAATATTTATGGAGGGCGACATGGTGTATGTCATCGCCCGGCAGGATGCCGTGAAGGAGGTGATGGAGTTCTCGGGGCATTCCAACGTGGAGATCAACAACATGATGATCCTCGGCGGTTCGCGCATCGGCATACGCATTGCGACCGAATTGCAGGACGAGGTCAATATCAAGTTGATCGACTACAATGCCGAGAAGGCCTATCGGTTGGCCGAATTGTTGGACAAAACTTTGATTATCAATGAGGATGGCCGCCATATCGAAGCGATGCTCGAGGAGGGGCTGGCCAATATGGACGCTTTTATCGCGGTGACGGGGCGCAGCGAAACCAATATTCTGGCGGCGATGCTCGCCAAACGCATGGGCGTCAAGAAGGTGATCGCCGAGATCGAGAACCTCGATTATATCAATCTGGCCGAGAGTATCGGTATCGATACGATCATCAACAAGAAACTGGTTACGGCGTCGAACATCTTCCGCTTCACGATGTCAACCGACGTGCAGGCGATCAAGTGTCTGACGGGCAGCGAGGCCGAGGTGCTGGAGTTCATCGTCAAGCCCAACGCCCCGGCGACGAAGGCTCCGATCAAGGAGTTGAAGCTGCCGCAGGATACGATTATCGGCGGCGTGGTGCGCGGCGACAAGGTTTTCATCGCCGTGGGAAACATGGAGTTGAGCGCCTACGATCGCGTGGTGGTTTTCGCTATGCCGGCGTCGATCTCCAAAATTGGATATTTCTTTAATTAACGATAAGGAGGAGCAGCGCAGGATGTCGATTCGGAACAGTTTGTTACGTACCTATTTCGCCCGCCGGATGAAGGCGATAGATCGTTTTCGGCGACATCCGGACCAAGTGCAGGCCGAGATGTTCCGACAGCTCATTGCGCGGGGGGCCGATACGGAGTTCGGTCGTCGGCACGGTGTTGCCAAGCATCTTACGCCCGAGGCGTTCGCCGCACGGGTCGGAGTGCAGGACTACGAGAGTTTCAAGCCTTATATCGAGCGGATGCTGGCCGGAGAGAAGAATGTCGCAGCCCCGGGGCGGGTGACGCTTTTCGCCCGTTCGTCGGGAACTACGTCCGACCGCAGCAAGTTCATTCCCGTCACGCGGGAGTCCGTGTGGTGGAATCATACGCTCGGTATGCGGGACGTGGCGGCGGTGTATGCTTCGGCCAAGCCGCAGACGAAGATCTTCGACGGCAAGACGCTGACGCTCGGCGGTTCGTATGTCCGGGAGAACGGAGCTCTCATCGGGGATCTGTCGGCTGTGCTGATCAGTCAGACTCCGTTCTGGAGCGGTTGGTTCCGGGCGCCGAAGATGGAGACGGCTCTGATTCCGGATTTCGACCGGAAGATAGAGGGGATCTGCCGGGAGTGTACCCGGGAGAAGATCACGGCCTTTGCCGGCGTGCCTTCGTGGAACCTGGTGCTGATGCGCCGGGTGTTGGAATATACGGGCAAGAGCAACCTGCTCGAAGTGTGGCCCGATCTGGAATTTTTTGCGCACGGGGGCGTGGCGTTTACGCCCTACCGCAAGTCGTTCGCCAAGCTGATCCCGTCGGAGGGGATGACCTATCTGGAAACATACAACGCTTCGGAGGGTTTTTTCGCGCTGGCCGACGATCTGACGCGGGACGATATGCTGCTGATGCTCGATTACGGGACTTATTACGAATTTCGCAGCGGCGAGCAGATCGTGCCGCTCGAAGGCGTTCGGGTCGGAGAAGTTTATGCAATGATCGTGACCTCGATCAACGGGTTGTGGCGTTATGAGATCGGCGATACGGTGGAGTTTACCTCGACGAATCCCTACCGCATCCGTTTCGCGGGCCGCACGCGTCAGTTCATCAACGCCTTCGGCGAGGAGCTGATCGTGGATAACGCCGAGCGGGCGCTCGCGGCGGCCTGCGAGCAAACCGGTGCGGTGGTCGAAGAGTACTCCGTGGCGCCCTGTTTCATGGGGCTGAATACCCGGGGAGCGCACGAATGGGTGCTGGAGTTTTCGGAGCGGCCCGATACGCCGGAGCATTTTGCCGAAGTGCTGGACCGGGAGCTTCGCAGCGTCAATTCGGATTACGACGCCAAGCGGCAGACGGCGCTCGATCCGCCCCGCATCCATGCCGTGCCGCCGGGAACGACGCTGCGCTGGTTGCAGAAGACGGGCAAGAACAAGCTGCCCCGTATGCGCAACGACCGTACGGTTGTGGAACAGTTACTGAAGATTGAACAATAAATAACGCGATGACACGCGTCGCTTTGCCGGGGGCCGGGGATTGCGGCGGGAGACGGTTTTCTGCCGTGCCGCCGCAGACGGTGGACTTGCCGGACGACGGGACCGGGAGGGGCCCCGCCGTGCGGCGTGAAGTGCGTGACGTAGCCAAAACATCCGATTTATGTACATTGCGATAGCCGGAAATATCGGCAGCGGCAAAACCACGCTGACCGAGATGCTGACCGAGCGCTACGGCGCCAAGGCCTATTACGAGCAGAGCGACAATCCCTACATCGGGGATTTCTACAACGATATGAATCGTTGGTCGTTCAACCTGCAAATGTATTTTCTGGGCAGCCGCATTCAGCAGACGATGGATATTCTGCGCAGCGGTCCGGTCGATATTTTTCAGGATCGGACGGTGTACGAGGATGCCTATATTTTCGCCGACAACCTGCATCGCATGGGGCTGATGTCGGGCCGGGACTTCGATACTTATATGAGTATCTTCGGGTTGATTACCAACCTGGTGCCCCGGCCGGATCTGTTGATTTACCTCAAGGCCAGCGTGCCGACGCTCATTTCGCAGATCCGCCGCCGGGGTCGCGCCTACGAAATGAACATCGACGAACAGTACCTGCGGCGGCTCAACGACCGTTACGACGACTGGATCGAAAATATCTACCGGGGCGAAGTGCTCGTGATCGATAAGGATCGTGAGGATTTCGTCGCGGATGCTGCGGTGATGGAGAAGATCTGCGCTCGTCTCGACCGGAAGCGGGAGGAGCTCGAAACCGCTAAAAAATAGTCCCTATGTTGCCGGAATCTTTCACGCGGCGGGTTATGGCCGAACTGGGACCGGAGGAGGGGCGTGCGCTGTGTGAGGCGCTCGAAGGCCCGGCGCCGACATCCGTCCGTCTGCATCCGCAGCGCCCCTGCCGCTGGAGCGGAGCCGAGGCGGTTCCCTGGTCGCCGGCAGGACGTTACCTGACGGAGCGGCCTTCGTTTACGCTCGATCCGGCTTTCCATGCCGGGGCTTATTACGTGCAGGAGGCTTCGTCGCAGTTCCTGGCTCACGTGCTGGCCGGGGAGGAGGTCGCCGGAAAACGGATTCTGGACCTTTGCGCCGCGCCGGGGGGAAAGACGACGCTCTATGCGTCGCTCGCGGGTAGCGACGGGTTGGTAGTGGCGAATGAAGTCAATCGCCAGCGGGCGGCTGTTCTGGCGGATAACGTCCGCAAGTGGGGGCTGGGAAACGTGGCGGTGACGGTGAACGAGCCGGCACAGATCGCGGTGCTCGAAGGGTGGTTCGACATCGTGGCGGTGGATGCCCCCTGTTCCGGCGAGGGGATGTTTCGCAAAATACCCGAGGCACGGGACGAGTGGAGCGAGAACAATGTGAAAATATGTGCCGTCCGGCAGGCGGAGATTCTGCGCGAAGCGTGGAAGACGTTGCGTCCCGGCGGATTGCTGATATACAGTACCTGCACGTTCAATCGACTGGAAAACGAAGGGTCGCTGGAGGGATTGCTGGCCGAAGCGGGTGAAGAGATCGTCGAATCGACCGCTTTCGATTGCCCGCCGGCGTGGGGTGTGGTTTGCGGTCGGGTCGGTCCTTTCCGGACGTTCCGTTTCTATCCGCACCGGACCCGGGGCGAGGGATTTTTTGCGGCGGTGGCCCGTAAGGTGTCCGATGGCGGAAGCCGTGTCCGTGTGCCCAAGTCCCGCCGAACGATTTTCGCGCCCGCCGGACGCAGGGAGTGTGCGGAACTGTCCCGTTGGGTCGCCGAACCCGAGCGGATGCGCTTTGCGGCGGTGGCGGATGTCTATTATGCGTATTACGAATCGCAGTACGAGGCGGTGAAAATGCTGGCCGAATCGCTGCGCGTGATCGCCTCGGGCGTTGCGATGGGGCAGATCTTCAAGGAGCGGCTCAAGCCCGATCATGCGCTGGCGATGTTTTGCGGATTGGATCGCGGAGCGGTGCCTGTTGCCGAGTTGTCCGAAGAGGAGGCGCTGCGGTTTCTGCGCAAGCAGGAGGCGGAGGCTGCGGCTTTCGCCGAGGGGATGAATCTGGTGACGCACGGGGGAGCGGCCCTGGGTTTCGCCAAGCGGATTCAGAACCGGGTAAACAATATGTATCCCAACTCGTTGCGGATATTCAACCTGTAATTGTACATGTTATGGCCAAGAAACTATTCTATTCGATGGGCGAGGTGTCGGAGATGTTCGACGTCAATGCTTCGCTGATCCGTTTTTGGGAGACGAAATTCGATATCCTGCGCCCGCAGAAGAACAAGAAGGGCAACCGTCTTTTTTCTCCGGCCGATGTCGAAAACCTGAAATTGATCTATCATCTGGTCAAGGAGCGGGGAATGACCCTCGACGGAGCTGCCCGTTGTCTGAAACAGAATAAAGGAACCATTTCGCGCGATGCGGAGCTGCTCGAACGTCTTCAGCGTGTCCGGGCCCTGCTCGAAGAGGTGCGGGCCGAACTCAAGGAGAGTGCGGAGGACCGGGCGGTTGTCGCGGAAAATGGGGCTGGAGAGGCGGCCGAAGTATCGGCGCTCCCGGTTCGTACCCGGAAGAAGCCTGCCGCGCAGGAGTTGGCGGACGATGCCGGAGGGGATGGAGCGGAGAGTAAAGGACCCGTGCAGGTGATCGAACCAGGTCCCCGGAGCGAAAAGCCGGCGCCGAAACGTTCGGCGGCGCGTCAGCCCCGGCGCAAGAAGGAGAAAGAGGAGGCGGAGAGCAAGGAGTTGTTCGCCTTCTATGAACAGTCGTTGTTTTAGACGGACGTTTTGAAATACGGCAGGCGGGTACATTTTGCTTTCGCCTCCGATTCGGAGGGGGCGGTGACGTTGCGGACCGCTACGGCGATAGGCCCGACCGGGTATGCGAACGAACCCGATACTTCGGTATATCTTTTGGGGCGCGTAGCGCCGCAAGTCCCTTCGAGGTGAGGATTTCGGGGTGGGGCAGCATTATGGATGGGAGCACAGGCCGCGAACAAGCGACCGTCGGATATGGTACGTTGAAAATATAATTGCCTTTTCAAATAATGTAGTAGGATTATGAAAATCAGAGATATTGCCGAAGTGATCGAACGATATGCTCCGCTCCGTTTGCAGGAGTCGTACGACAATGCCGGTCTTATCGTGGGACGGCCCGAGGACGAAGTGCATCAGGCGCTGCTGGCCGTCGATGTGACCGAGGAGGTGTTGGACGAGGCGGAGCAGACGGGGTGCGATCTGATAGTCACGCACCATCCGATCGTTTTCCATGCCCTCAAGCGGTTCAATTCGGCCTCTTATGTGGAGCGGTGCGTCGAGCGGGCGATCCGCCGGGGAATAGCGCTCTACGCCTGTCATACCAACCTGGACAGTGCGCCGGGCGGCATGAGTTGGCGGTTGGCGGAGATGCTCGGCGTGGAAGAGTTACGGGTGCTGCAACCGACCGATCCTGCGGACGGGCGGGTTGGCTTCGGGGTGGTGGGCGAACTGCCGCAGTCCATGTCGGTGCGGGATTTTATGCGGCGTATTCAGGAGCGCCTGCCGGTGCAGGTAATCCGCCATTCCGAGCTGGTCAAGGAGCAGGTACGGCGGGTGGCCGTATGTACCGGAGCGGGAGCTTCGCTGCTCGGCGAAGCGCGTCGTGCGCAGGCCGATGTGTATGTCACTTCGGACCTTAAATACAATGATTTCATGACCCCCGACGGAGCCTTCGTGGTGGCCGATATCGGCCATTTCGAGAGCGAATATTGCGCAATCGACATTTTGTTTGATATTTTATCGAAAAATTTATTTACCTTTGCGGTTCGCAAGAGTGTAAATTCACGTAATCCGATCGGTTACATAGTTCCGTCTAAACAATAAAAACACGATATGGCAACACAGAAAAAGACAGCTGAAGTTGATTATTCGATGCAGGAGAAAATCCTGGCCCTCTACGATCTCCAGAAGATCGACAGCCAGATCGATTCGATCAACAAGGTGAAGGGTGAGCTGCCGCTCGAGGTGCAGGATCTCGACGACGAATTGGCCGGTTTGAAGGCGCGTGTCGAGAATATCAATGCCGAAATCGAGGAGCTCAATGCTCTCTCCAAGCAGCGTAAGCGCGAGGTGGATCAGGCCAAGATACTCATCGGCAATTACAAGGAGCAGCAGAACAACGTCCGGAACAACCGCGAGTTCGATGCGATTAGTAAGGAGATCGAGTATCAGGAGTTGGAAATCGAGCTGGCCGAAAAGCGTCTGAAAGAGTATGCTGCCGGAATCAAGGTCAAAAAGGCGCAGGTCGAGGAGACCGAGGCCCTGATGACGGAGCGCCGAAAGGACCTCGAAGCCAAGCAGACCGAATTGCAGAGCATCGAAGCGGAAACGGCCTCGCAGGTGGCGGAATTTACGGCTCAGGCGGCTAAAGCGCAGGCCAAGATCGACAAGCGGTTGCTGGAGGCTTACCAGCGGATCCGTCATAACGTGCGCAACGGACTTGCCGTGGTGACGGTGCGGCGCGATGCGTGCGGCGGCTGTTTCAACCGCATTCCGCCCCAGCGCCAGATGGAGATCCGTCAGGGCAAGAAGATCATCATTTGCGAATACTGCGGTCGTATTCTGGTGGCCGATCCCGAAGAGCAGCAATAGCAAGCGTTTGGGGTTGAACGATTTGTAGCCCGACCTTCCCACGGAAGGTCGGGCTGTATTCGTTGAGTCGAAACGGGGACGGCCTCTTTTCCGAATGAGGATTTCGAAACCCCGATTGCTTTTTTTCGATACGATCGTTGCGTTCGGATGAAACTTTTGCCGCGAAATCGTTGTTTTTTCCAAATAATAATTAATTTTGCGATGATGTAACTTTTTGAAATACCCGATAGATGAAGATAGCTCTGGCTCAATTGAATTATACGGTCGGCGACGTCGCAGGAAATACAAACAAGATCATCGAATCCGTACGTCGTGCGAAAGCCGAAGGCGCAGACCTCGTCGTTTTTGCCGAGCAGGCGATCAGCGGTGCTCCTTCGTTCGATTTGCTGCGGAAAAATCCTTTTTTGGAACAGTGCGAAGATGCGTTGATGCGGATTGCCGCCGAATGCGATACGGTGGATGCGATCGTGGGGCTTCCGATTCTCACCAAGGAGGGGACGATCAGTGCCGCAGCGTTGATTCAACAAGGAAGAGTCGTCCGCTACGTGGGAAAACAGAATATCACCGTGCGCCGCGAATTGGGATTTCTGACCCCTTCGAAAGGTTGCGAATACGTTACGATACGGGGTTGCCGCTGTGCGCTGGTCGTAGGCGACGATCTTTTTCATACCCCGGATTTCGACAAGTCGGTCGAAACCGTCATCAACATCCATG